>Ga0364880_10096_pt1 | contig 57591 bp, 62 predicted proteins | sample ExccelJu500001D3_5_FD_206927 | JGI IMG/M metagenome (GOLD analysis project Ga0364880, IMG submission 206927) | Enriched cells from Trout Bog Lake Hypolimnion, Wisconsin, USA - BchlTB.July30.5000.01.D3 | ecosystem: Environmental > Aquatic > Freshwater > Lake > Hypolimnion/Profundal zone | place... | reverse complement strand
CAGTCATTGGCGGTTTGCTGCTTGAAAATGAGGCGCTAGATAAGGTCGCCGATATACTTACCGCAAAGGATTTCTATCGCCATGACCATAAGCTGATCTTTCAGCATATAGCAAAACTGATTGAACATAATAAGCCGGCTGACATTGTCACCGTAGCAGAGTCGCTAGAAAATAGCGCTGAGCTCTCGGGTATTGGTGGTATTGCTTATTTGGGTGCATTAGCGCAAAGCACCCCCACTGCCGCTAATATTCGTCGGTATGCTGAGATTGTGCATGAGCGCGCAGTGATGCGCCAGTTAGTGGTTGTCGGGTCAGGTATTGCTGAAAGCGCCTATGCTCCAAATGGCCGTGATGCTCAGCAGTTGCTTGATGAAGCAGAAGCTAAAATATTTCAAATTGCCGAGGGTGGCAAACGTAGTACTGAAGGTTTTGTTGATATCAAAGTCTTGTTACCGCAAGTGGCTGATCGTATTGATCAGTTATTCTCACGCGATAATCCATCTGATGTGACTGGTATTCCTACCGGTTTTACTGATTTAGATTCTATGACATCTGGTTTACAAGGGGGTGACTTGGTAATCGTGGCTGGACGTCCGTCAATGGGTAAAACTGCATTCTCATTAAATATGGCAGAAAATATTGCACTAGATAGCGGTTTACCTGTAGCAGTTTTCTCCATGGAAATGGCATCAACTCAGCTAGCCATGAGGATGATTGGCTCGGTAGGCCGTTTAGATCAGCATCGAATGCGCACTGGTAAGCTAGAAGATGAGGATTGGGAAAAGCTCACGACTGCACTCGGTAAATTGAATGAAGCCCCTATTTTTATTGATGAGGGAGCAGGTCTAAGCAGTTTTGATGTGCGCGCCAGAGCCCGTCGACTACATCGCAAATGTGGAAAATTAGGGTTGATCGTGGTCGATTACTTGCAGTTGATGTCAGCACCAGCTGGGCGCCAAGGTGAAAATCGTGCAACGGAAATTTCTGAAATTTCACGTTCGCTTAAAGCTTTAGCTAAAGAGTTAGATGTACCAGTGGTCGCTTTGTCACAATTAAATAGAAGCGTGGAACAGCGCCCAGATAAACGCCCAGTCATGAGTGATTTGCGTGAGTCGGGAGCTATTGAACAAGATGCTGATGTCATTTTATTTATCTATCGTGATGAGGTGTATAACCCTGATAGTATTGATAAGGGTACAGCAGAAATTATTATTGCTAAACAACGTAATGGCCCTATTGGACGTTTGCGTCTTACATTTATGGGTCAACATACGCGCTTTGAAAATTATGCTGGGAATAGCAATATGGCTGACAGTTATTAATATAAACGCTGTTCATTAGAATCTTACTATGAGACCGATACAAGCCATCATCTCCAACAGTGCGTTGCGACACAATTTAAATTTGGTCAAGTACCTTGCCCCCCAATCCAAGGTAATGGCGGTTGTGAAGGCCAACGCCTACGGTCATGGATTAGTTCAATCAGCGCTTGCACTTAACGCAGCTGAAGGCTTTGCTGTCCTTGGGCTTGATGAGGCTATTGATTTGCGTGAAGCTGGCTTTACCCAAACCATACTTCTGTTAGAAGGTGTTTTTGAGCATCAGGAGCTGGTTATTTCTGCTAGTTTTGGTTTAGATGTTGTGTTGCATAGTGAGCGGCAATTGCAAATGTTGGAGAAGGTCACACTCAAGCAAAAAATACATGTACATCTAAAAATGAATAGTGGCATGAATCGTTTGGGGTTTACGTTTGATCAATACGTTGCTGCGTTTAAACGATTGCAAGCTTCTAACAATGTCAGTGGTATTACTTTGATGACGCACTTTGCTACAGCAGATGAGAGTCTTGGTATCGATCAACCATTGGCGCTGTTTAAAAAAACTACATACGGTCTGCAACAGCCCATTTCTCTAGCTAATTCAGCCTCTATTTTACGTTACCCTCAAACACACGCAGAATGGGTGCGTCCAGGCATTATGCTTTACGGAGCTTCTCCAGTAACAGGCACAGATGCAGCTCATTTCGACTTAAAGCCTGCAATGACCTTAAGAAGCGAGATTATTAGTGTGCAAACCTTATCTGCTGGTGAGAGCGTCGGTTACGGCAACCGTTTCACCGCCATAAAAAAGACCCGCGTTGGTATTGTCGCTTGTGGTTATGCTGATGGCTATCCTCGTCACGCACCCAATGGAACTAAAATCGCAGTCAATGGTGTAATGACCCAAACCATAGGCCGAGTTTCTATGGATATGCTTTATGCTGATCTTACTGATATTCCACAAGCTAATGTTGGTAGTTCTGTTGAATTGTGGGGCCAGATTGTACCTGTAGATGCAGTAGCTGAAGCTTCAGGCACTGTAGGATATGAGCTACTGTGTGCATTAGCACCTCGTGTTCCTATGCAGGTAATCGCTTAGTGGCAAAAGCTAGAACTATCTACACTTGTACCGAATGTGGTGGAGCAGAGCCTAAGTGGCAAGGCCAATGCCCTAGTTGTTTGTCGTGGAATACCTTAGTTGAAAGTATCGCAGAAACTGTAAGTACTAGTGCGATTGCTAGTCGATATGCACCTTTGGCAGAAACAGCTGGCTTGCAAAAATTAACAGATATTGAAGCCGCAGAGGTACCTAGGCAACCTACTGGAGTTAGTGAGTTTGATCGTGTGCTTGGTGGTGGCTTAGTGCCTGGTGGGGTAGTGCTCATTGGAGGCGATCCTGGTATTGGGAAGTCAACGTTATTACTACAAACACTTTGCCATATCGGCAGTGCACGTAATGCAATTTATGTCAGTGGTGAGGAGTCACCTCAACAAATTGCAATGCGCGCCAAGCGCCTAGGATTAGATGCTAGCCCGATTTCATTATTGGCCGAAATTAATCTAGAAAAAATCATCAGCACTTTGCAGGCACATAAACCAGATATTGCAGTGATAGATTCCATTCAAACTGTATATTCTGAATCGCTTCAATCGGCTCCTGGTTCTGTGGCACAAGTGCGAGAGTGTTCGGCGCAACTTACACGCCTAGCTAAGCAAGCTGGTATTACTGTGATTTTGGTTGGTCATGTTACCAAAGAAGGTGCCATTGCTGGCCCTAGGGTCTTAGAGCATATTGTTGATACCGTCCTTTATTTTGAGGGAGATCAAAATTCGAGTTTCAGATTAATTCGCGCCTTTAAAAATAGATTTGGTGCAGTCAATGAACTAGGTGTATTTGCAATGACTGAAAAAGGGCTACGCGAAGTCACTAATCCTTCAGCACTGTTTTTATCGCATCATAGCGAGCAAGTAGCTGGTTCGTGCATAACTGTGACCATGGAAGGTACTCGTCCGTTACTGATTGAAATTCAGGCTTTAGTCGATGAGGCGCATGCGCCTAATCCTAAGCGCTTATGTGTTGGCTTAGAGCAAAATCGCCTAGCCATGTTGCTGGCGGTATTGCATCGTCACGCCGGAGTGGCATGCTTCGATCAGGATGTATTTATTAATGCAGTTGGAGGGGTGAGGATTAGTGAACCTGCAGTAGATTTGTCAGTATTACTATCGATCGTTTCCTCGTTAAAAAACAAACCATTAGATAATAAACTTATAGTATTTGGTGAGGTTGGTTTAGCTGGTGAGGTTCGACCTGTACAGCGCGGCCAAGAGCGTTTAAAAGAGGCGGCTAAGTTAGGTTTTACTAAGGCTATCGTGCCTAAAGCTAATTTGCCCAAGCAGCGGATACCAGGTATTGAAGTTATAGGTGTCGAACGTCTAGAGCAAGCTTTATCAAAAGTCAGAGAGCTTTAGTTTCCGTTTGCGATCAATTCAGCACATAACAAACCACTTCTAATAGCACCCTCAATACTCGCTGGATAATTGGCATAAGTATAGTCTCCAGCCAAATATAAATTTGGCTGCAAAGTTTGATTACTTGGTCTCGTTATCATGACCTCGCATGAAAAAGTTGCCCGTTTTTCTGAAATCACTTTATGCCAAAGAGGTTTTGGTAATTGTGGAAAAGCTAAACTTAGTTCCTGTGCTATTCTTAAAGCAAGTTCCTGTTGCGTTAACTGTTGATGTTCACTTGATGCGCTAACAACTACCGACATTAAGCCTAGTTGACCGCAAAGTTGTCCGCGGTCAAATACCCATTGCCCTATGCTATTACAAAGCCCACTAATGACATGCGGTAACTGAATATTTTCTGCATACTGTAAGTAAATGGTGCAGATTGGCTGGTATCGGTAACCCTCCGTAACATTACATAGGTCATCGAGTAATGGTAAATTTTTTATTAACTTTGCTACATGATTTGGCGCGGTAGCGATAACGACGTGACTGAATTTATGTTTTCTAAGCGTGGTATCCACATTAAATTCATGTTCACCTAAGTTGTTTTCTGCAGAAGAAATGCTGAGTACTTTTTGCCCCAATGCTATAAGCCCGCCTTTTGTTTCAATATAACGGGCTAAAGGCTCGGAGATGATTTGTGATAAATCCAGTCTCGGTAATAAAAAATCGCTATCGCTTTTTTCCTTACTAAAGCTATCACGTAATACATGCAGGAAAATCCGCGTACTAGCTGTCGCTATTGGTGTATTCAATGCAGCCAAACACAGTGGCTCCCATAAAAATCGTGTCAACTTATTTGATTGTTTATGGGCTTTTAAATAGTCATTTAACTGTAAATCTTGCACTTGAGAGTAGTTCGTTTTTTTAAGATGCAGCATCAACTTAATTGCAGAAAAACGTTCTATCCAGTTTAACCCTTTGCAGCATAGTATTCCCGTAAGTAAATGGAATGGGGCGGGCAGAAAGTGTGCAGATTTAAAGCTAAATACAGTATCTCCATGAGTAGACTGCATGTTTATATGTATGGGGAGTCTTAAAAAAGCATGCTCAAGACTTAGGCCAGCTTTGTTTAGTAATGCTAGGGTTTGGTGATATGCGCCAATAAAAATATGCTGGCCGTTATCAAGTTCATGTTGTTTGGTGCTCACGGTGCGTGCACGTCCACCTAAATATGGACTCGATTCAAATACGGTTACTTGAAAGCCTCGATCTACTAACGCCGCTGCAGCGCTTAGTCCGGCACACCCGCCACCAATTATGGCTATATGAGGCTTAATACAAGACAAATGTCACCCTTAAAGGTTCTTAGCCCATACTCGTATGACTAGCCACAACTTACGCAAAGCTCCAAGTGAGGTGCGTGAATTTAAAACCTTCTGAGCGCCATCGATTTTAATAACGTTTAATAGTGTGCGGTAGATAGCAGCCATCATCAGTCCCACGCGCTGGTTCTTGCGATCCTCGATAGGCAGTTCATGTAAAGCTCGGTCATAATAACTTTCAGCTCTCTCAATCTGAAAATCCATTAATGCTTTAACTGCATCAGATTCTCGGCCATTAAGAATATCGTCTTCAGTGACATTAAACTTCGCTAACTCATCCAAGGGAAGGTAAATGCGGCCTCGGCGAGAGTCTTCACCAACATCACGAATAATATTGGTCAGTTGAAATGCCATACCTAGGTCATGCGCGTATTTTAGGGTCTTACGATTACTAAATTCAAAGATTTGAGCTGACAACAACCCAACTACACTAGCCACTCGATAGCAATATAGCTGAAGTTGCTTGAAATCTTCGTAGCGATTGTAATTTAAATCCATCTCCATGCCATCGATAATCTCATTAAAGTGCTCAGCACTTAGATGGAACATTTTAATTGGAATTAATAACGCTTTACTCACTGGGTGCTGTGGCTTATTTTGATACAGATTATCAATCTCCGAGCGCCACCAATGTAACTTTGTTTGTGCAATATGCAACTCTGTGCATTCGTCAGCAATGTCATCGACTTCACGGCAAAAGGCATATAACGCTGTAATAGCGTCACGTTGAGCAGGGGCCAAAAACATAAAACTGTAATAGAAGCTTGAGCCGCTTTGACTTGTTTTCTGTTGGCAATATTGCTGTGGCGTCATGTAAACTAAACCCTTAACCCTTAAGCAGTGCTTTGAAAAATATTTGAAGCCAATCTAATGCCTGTAATCTTGGTCTATGTCTGTAGACGTCACCATTGACTTGACCCAGTTTCATGATGATGCGTTCCCCACCTGCAATAATCATGCGCATTTCAAACCCAATGCGGCCTTTTAAAATACAGCCCAAAGGTTTCCCCGTTTCTAATAGGCGACTGGCGCGATCCAAGTTAAAGCAAAAAAATTGTTGCCAATCTGCATTGACGACCTGATCAGCAATCATTTGTTCAGTAATACCAAACATTACCATTTCATCTTGGCATAAGTAAATGCGTTGTTTCCCAGCATTTTTCTTAAAATCATCTGCAATATCTTGAAGGAAATTAATAAGCTGTAGAGCACTACAAATACAATCAGACAATTTAATGTTTTCCGGCTTAGCTTGACCATATAAATGTAGCAATAGCTTACCAATTGGATTTGCTGATTGAGCACAATAGGCTAATAATTCTTCGTAGTTAGCGTAACGAGTTTTCGCTAAATCTAGGCTAAAAGCATTTAGTAGGTCATAAAAAGGCGCCTGCGGAAGATTCTTGGCCCTAATCATTATTCCTAATGTGTTAAAAAAGGCATTATGAGGTTTAATGTAAGCTTGAATTAAATCAAGATTTTCACGAAATTCATTTATTAAGGCTAAGCGTTGCTCGACAGATAGGTCGCCTTCATCCGCAAAATCATCTGCTTGCCTAGCAAAGCTATAAATTAATGCGATGGGTTCGCGTAAATGTCTAGGCAAAAAAAATGAGGCTACAGGGAAATTTTCATAATGACTATTTGCTAATGATAGACTTTGCGTGGAAATGGATGCGTTTCTTGGCATACGTTGTGTAGGTGTAACATGCGTCATTGCGTGAGTATGCCACAAATAGACCGACTTTTTCTCACAATAACGTGAGGCTGAAGAAAATTAGACGCTACTATATTCTATGCTCAGTAACACGACGAATTTTGATAGTTTGTTAAAATTAAATGTTAGTAATTTCGCCATGTAAGCCACAAATCGCGTATATTTAGAGTCAATGTTTTTAATTAACTTTAGCGTTTGTCATCACGATTATTGCAGGGAGTTTGTTGTTATGAAAAAACCTTATTACATCGATTTCCCACAAGAGCATTTAGAGGGTCAGATGCATAAGTACCGCTGTAGTTATTGCAAGGTTGAAACTACAACTATCAATGGTAAGCTAGAAGGGCATTTATCAAGTTGCAATTACCGCAAGATATTGGAAAATGTCGGCTATGAAGCGTCAGGAATATCAGTACAACCTGCGTCCCATGATTCGGATGATTTCGATTAAATTGATAGATTAAAATGGCTTGCAAGTCCATATTCAGCAGAGCTATAGCCACCTTATGACTCGACGACCCTTGGTCTGCACAATTAATATTTAATAGGCATTACACATGTTAGCAATTATCGGCGGTACTGGCTTAACGCAACTAGACAACCTTAACATTACCAAACACTTAGTTGTGCGAACTCCTTATGGTGAGCCATCCCAACCACTGCTTTTTGGTAACCTAAATGGGCGTGATGTAATATTCTTAGCTCGCCACGGCAATGGTCATAACATACCGCCACATGAAGTGAACTATCTTGCCAATATTTATGCGTTGCAAAAACAGGGTGTTACAGAAATTGCTGCGATTGCAACCGTCGGCGGTATCCATGCAGATTTGTTGACAGGTGTAATTGCTATGCCAGACCAAATTATTGACTATACCAATGGTCGAAAAAATACGTTTTATGATGGCATTAGGTTACCAGTGAAGCATATAGATTTTACCGAACCGTATTGTTCAAAGATGCGTACTAAATGGTTGTGTGCTGCTAAAAGCGCTGGTGAGCCTATTATTAGTACTGGTGTTTATGGCGCCACTCAGGGGCCGCGCTTGGAAACCGCTGCTGAAATTAATCGATTAGAGCGCGATGGTGCCACTATGGTAGGCATGACTGGTATGCCAGAGGCAGCTTTAGCACGTGAACTTGGTATTAGTTATGCGGCGATTTGTCCTGTAGCAAACCGTGCAGCAGGCAGAGATGATAGTTTGCATGGCATTAAGTATGAAGAAGTCATACTTAATTTAGAAAAAACCATGGTGCGTGTCCGCGCCATTATTGCTCAGTTAGTCTAGCAGAATGGCAGTAAGAAAAGTGTTGCGCATGGGTGAGCCATGCTTATTATTAAAAGCGCTGGCTGTTGAGCAATTTGACACACCAGAATTACATGCGTTGATTTTAGATCTAGAAGATACCATGCTGGAACAGAATGGTGCAGGCATTGCAGCACCGCAAATTGATGTGAGTTTACGTGTGGTGATTTTTGGACAAAAAAATATTGAGGTTAATCCACGCTATCCAGAGGCTGATATCGTGCCTTACACTGTGCTTATAAATCCTGTTCTAACACCAATTAGTTCTGAGATGCAGGATGGCTGGGAAGGATGTCTTTCAGTGCCAGGAATGCGCGGTATCGTGCCGCGCTACACCCAACTTCACTACAGTGGCTTTGATCAATTAGGTAATCACGTGGATAGGTTAGTTAGTGGGTTTCATGCGAGGGTGGTGCAGCATGAATGTGATCACTTAGACGGAGTTTTATATCCAATGAGAATTAACGATTTAAGCAACTTTGGCTATTCTGATGTATTTTTTCCTAATCAGGATATTCAAGATGACTAAATGTTTGCTATAATCGCGGCTTCGTTGCATATGTAGTTAAATCATTGTTCGATAACAGATGGTTCTAGCAAGCGATAAACGGAGAGATGGCAGAGCGGTTTAATGCTACAGTCTTGAAAACTGTCGTGGGTGCGAGCCCACCGTGAGTTCGAATCTCACTCTCTCCGCCATTATGTCAAGTAAATAATGGTTTCTAAGGCAATAATGGGATTTATGCCCACAACTGTGCCCACATTCAATTAATCTGCGTAAGAGCCCCCCCACTTAATTTTAAAACCATACCCAGATTTTTAGTTTGAGGTAGGAGTCCCCTTGGGCCCCATTAAAGACCAAGCCCTTTTGTTATGAAGCTAAGCGAGGGTTAAGTGGCGATTTTTTTATATTTTTTTAAAAATTCCAACAAATCGATATTTAATACTTCAGATATATCAATAAATTCAGTAAAGTCCAATCGTCTTTCTCCAATTTCGTATTTCGAAACAAAGCTCTGATGGACATTTAGTCTTCTGGCAACCTCCACTTGCGTAAGGTCTGCGTTTTTTCTAGCCTCAATAAGAAGCTTTCGAAAAACATCATGTTTATATGAGTGTAATGAACTGGCCATCCCCCTAGTAAATCTTTATTTGATAAATATCCCAAAATAGGATACTTTCTTGATTGTTAATTTGAGTGCTAAATAAGGAGTGGTAAATGAATAATGTGCAAAACCAAACAGTTGTTCAGTTGGCTGCAGCCTCTATCAAAACGTGCTTGAAGAAAACTTTTATCTACAAAGGTAGATCATCTAGATCTGAATATTGGATCTTTAGTATAGCTATTCTTGTGATAACTTTATTACTTAGTTTTATACAAGACTATTTAACCTCCAATTATCCTGATATTCATACAAGAGATCTAATCAACTACACAATTACATTTACCACATATCTTTTTTGCTTACCCCTCATATCAGCAACAACAAGACGTTTGCATGATGTTAATAAAAGTGGATGGTGGCAACTTATCGTTATTACTGTCATTGGCATCCCATATTTTTATTATCTAACTTTTAAGAAGTCATCTAGTGATGAAAATCAGTATGGAGTTATAAGTTGGGATATTAACGAAGGCAAGCGGGTCGCCATAATTGGTTTAATAGTTCATCTGCTGTATTTTTTCTCTGGAGCTTCTTTTATTGATAGTTTCAAACAGAGCTTCAATGAAGGTTTTAAGTGGGTATATACAGAAGATATTGATGCAAAAACTAAACAGAAAAGTCTGATGGCGAAACATATAACCAAAGATAAATCTAATAATAAAGTTGTAGTGGAATATGTACTTTTCTGCGCTGATAGCAAAATATTAGATTTAATTATTTCAACATATGATGATCCAAATTCAACTTTTGGAAATCCGGATAAAACTCTTCCTACGCCTATTCTTATGGAAGGAAAATCTGTTAAAGCCTCAGCTATGCTTGGTGATACTCCTGTAGATGTAATGTCCCTTGATGCATCAAATCAGATTGCTCTCTATATACCTAAACAGCCCGCAGGTAAGTTTCTTGATGGAACCAATATGTCGATTAAGTTAGCCACTGGTCGGGGTGAAGTTAATCTGGTTCTTGACTCCAAAGACAGCATGGTAAGAAAAGTAGTGCTTAATTGCCCTCATTGAAGTAGCAATATGAAAAACTCACCAGTTATATTAGAGAAGCTAAATAGTAATGATGAAAATATAAATGAATTTGGAGTGAAAATGAAAGCGTCGATCAAAGTTTGTGTTTTGCTAGTTCTGCTATATACGTCATTTAATGTCATTGCCATGACAGGCCAATCTGACCAAAACAATTTTCAGGTTGTTCCACCGTCAGATCACCTTCGACTAATGGTTACCGAAGCATGGAATCTTATGTACCCTAAAGATGGGGTTGAGCCTGATTATAAACGAGCATATGAGTTAAATGAGAAAGCATTCAATCTTGGGCATGCTGAAGGAGCAAGTAATATTGGGCTAATGTATGAGAAAGGCTTGGGTGTAGATGAAGATGCTTCAGTTGCCGCTAAATGGTATTTAATAGCACAGTCCAGCAATTATCATAGCCCTCAGGCTGAAATTGGCTTAGCTAGAATAACCCTGCAAAAACCCCACACTAAAGAGAATCTAAGTATAGCGGCCAGTTATATACGAGCAGCAAGAAATAATGCAATGGATTCTAAATCCCTATGGTACGAAGAAAGTGATAGTTTTCTGAAAGAGATAGATAACCTACAAGAATATTTGGATTCATTGGGCTTATAAAGAAACACTATGAGCTTAAATAAAGAAAGAATTGCCAGCTGGCTTGAGCAACAATTTGCCGATGATTATTTTCGGTTTGACTTAATCTGTTCTAATATTTCCGTCATTGATTTCGAGCAAGATAGTTGTTCATTAAGGGTTGAGTATACATTTTGGGACGATGGTCATTCTATTAGCGACAACCAACAGAACTTCCTGTTTGATATCAATCTAGCTGATGAATATGGCGTTAATTTCCCAGCGCAAATGCAACTTGCGCATTTTATAGATAAGTTTCATTGGCGGTCAGCTCTTGAGTGTGAAGAGTTAAGCGCTGAGCCGTTTAAAATTGATAATGAACTAACAGACGTGGACTATTACGACTGGGGTGATCCTTTACTTGATGAGTGGATTGAAACTTTCATGTCCCAACTCGACAAAGAGTCTATGGCAGATATGTTGATAGAGCAGTATGACGCTAAGAATGGATTGCCTACTTTCATCCCAAATATACTCGTACCTTATTTCCAAGAAATGGTTTCAGCAAAGCTCTCTGATGAATAATAGCCAAGACTATATATCTTCCAAGATTCTGTTTTTTTGTTTCATACTTATAGGGTTGAGTGGATGCTCTGATAACAAGGAATCCTGCGATCAATTCAGGCAAATGGAAGCGTCAGCAATAGATTCTAGAAATACCATCAATGCTATGAACGAAGAGCACTCATCCGATGCGACAAAATCTGCATTAGATAATGCAGATGATGCTTTAGATATTTTGCAAGCAAGAATGATAAAAGAATGTCCACTAGAGTAATGAAAGTATTGCAGGATCTAGTTACAAATGTTTTGAGGTTCCTAGTCCCTTTTGGAATCTGTTTGATTACATTCTTTGTGTGGTTAAATGTTTTCTCAGTCTTTCGAAACTCTTTTGCTTATCCTTTTGGAAACGATGGCAGTCCTACATTTCCAAGCACAAGAGAGCTAGTGATATATAACGGTGTTCAATTTATATTTCTGGCAATATTATTCGTTGCTTGCGCTTACATCTACAGCAGATTCATAAAGCATATAGAAGGGCCTACTTGGAAGGTTTTACTCACTAGGCATTAGCTGGGCACTCTGGACCTTTGTGACATATGGTCTTGCAACGTTCTTTTGCTGCCCAGGATTGTTCCCAGATGCCTTTAATAAATTCTATTGGCTTACATTGCCCGAGTTCATATTACTTGGCATGTTGGGTGGTGCCTATTTAGCCAAGAAGATTTTCTACAGATAATTCTTGATGGTGTCTATTTCGATATCGACAGCAGAATATTTAATGACGTAACTAACACTATAAAAACTTAATAGAGGGGTGGGTATGAGTTATTTTTTTGAAATGCTTAATGGGGTAGGGATGCTTGGATGGTACTCGGTTATTTTTTTTCTAATTCCAATTCTATTAGGATTGATACCTAAATTTCTCGCACAGCGATTTTTGAAGTTGAGTGGATCAAAAATACCATCAGATATAGCATTTAATGATTGTTGGCAAAAGTATCACACAAATTTATCCGGATTTATGGGGGTTGTGTTAGTTTTTGCTGTAGGGTTTATTGTGAATGGGAACTCATTAGCACACTCTTTAGGTAAGGATTTTAGTGCTGGCAATGCTGCTTGGATTGGTGCTGGGGTTGGGGTTTCATTAACAACATTTAAAATGCTTTTTAAACATATTTACTTCAATGCATACATAAAAAAATTCGGTAAAACAACACCTACTTTCTTGCCAGAAAATCACTGGTTCAGAAAAGCTGTTGATAATTGGTTTTAACTGAGCAATAAATGTCTAAAAACTATTACCAAATACTTGGCGTAAGACATAGTGCGTCGCAAGATGAGCTAAAAAAAGCCTACAGAAAACTTGCGTCAATGTATCATCCAGACAAATACCCTGACGATACCAAGTTTGCTGAAGATATGATGAAGCAAATTAATATTGCATATGATGTTTTATCGGACTCAACTAAAAAAACTGCTTATGATGAATGGTTAAAGAATGAGCCTCCACAGAGTGGTTCAGGGGCTACCAGTTCATCTGCAAAAAATGAGAATGAAACTTCATACAAACGATTTCGCAAGATCTATGATGTGCTTAGAAAATTTACAAATGATTACAGTGGATATTTTGTAACTTTTTTTATTATTATTTTCGTTGCTAGTTTAGGATCGATTAAAAATGACAATAAAGTCGCAGATCCTTTAGAGTCTAAGCAGGTAATTCCTGCTTCTATTGATACATCACCTCCAACCATTCAAACTGTTCATGCAGAATCTAACACAATACCAATTGAAAAGTTCTCATCAATAGACGTAGATACTGAAAATGAAATTTTAACAAAATTTAATTCAATACTTGATATTGCGGGTATGTCTGCAATTTCAGCAGATATTGAAGATTGCTATAAAAAATCATCCGTCATCTCTCCAAAATCAATTCAGTCTTGTATGTTGTATGATGGTTATGCTATCGCCATGGACGATTCAATTAGGAAAGAACTCAAATTGCCCCCGGTTACGGCATATCTGACTGTTGGACCTTATAATCAAAGGCTAGATAGTTACGCTTCAATGGTTTTTAAAGGTTACCCTCTCGATGATGTAAAAAATTACTTACACATTGAAGTACAAAAACTTATACACAAATACTTAGGGGACGAGAGACTTAAAAGAGTAATTGAGATGAGTGAAGATGAGTTCTCTAATAACTTTAGATGCCCAGAAACATATTTAAGTGAAACTGATAAAGCATCAGCAATTGATGATGAGTTCACTTGGCTTACAGCACACCTCGGTTCTGTAACAATTGAACAGATTGTAGACTTTAGAATGAAACTTCTTAAATCTCATCAATGTGAAGTTACTTTGAACAATATTTCAAATAATAATAAGTAAATGGCTTTCAATTTATAAATGAATCAATTCTCGACATCTATTCCTGAGTTACCAGAGAACCTTTGGCCTCTTAGAGATGCCGCTATAGATCACATACTTAATGGCACAACTGATCCTGACATGCAGCCAATTTATGAATGGTTAGAGGGCGATGGTTGGGAAGCAATGATTGACGCATGGGCTAATGAGGATATTTGTTTTAATTTAAAGTCATTGGCGCAAGGTAGCTTTAACGATGAGGATTTAGCCGACTGGGTTACGGATGCCGATCGTTTGCATTATGCAAAAGTGCTTATCAAAAAAGAGATGGTTGATGATGATGGTTTAAACCCAAGTCTTCACAGTTATAAACTTAAGAGGTCTAACGGCGATTCAGTTATTTTAGGTTGTAAAGTTGTAGTGGCGGGACAGTCCGGCAACTTCCTGACCTGGATAGGGTTATTTAAAACACAAGATGACTTTTATGATTACATTCGCAAATCAGGTTATATGATTTACAGAGAATTTAATGAGCTCACGGACGAGAAGATACTTTCACTATGGGAACGATAGCTATGAATTTTCTTAAAAAAAGCTAGATGATATTTTACCCATGATACAAGGCTATCACGTTCTTACGTATGCCGAAGATGGATTTTCACCATTAGATATACATACTAGAAAATATGATTTAACACAGGATGTTTTGAAAGGATTCGTAACTGATTCAAACCATAGCGATCAATTAAAAACAATGTTGCCTATATGTGATTTAAGTATGATTCCAAGAAGATTTATAAGAAGTTCAGTTTGCCAAAGGAGACGTTCGGCAGCTTAATTACATCGCTTTAAAGCAGTCATTCACTGCAACTAAATTTAATTTTACGAATGTCAGCTTTGCAGAAGCTTGATTTGATGGTCATCAGGCAACTAAGGGCCAAAAGCGGACCGTCGTAATTGCTGTCTAATATGACTTTATTGCCATGGTGATATTACTCATCAAATATAAAATGGTAGTATTGATCTTTATATCTAAATTTCAAAGGTGATTAGCTTGGGACTCAGCACATCTCTAATACTTGGTGGTGCATCAGCAATGGTTGCAAAGCTAGCACCAAAATTTCCAGCGAATCATTTAGACATTGGCTCTGGTCATGGTGATTTGATTGAACTAATGCGCAGTCAATTTGAGATTAGTTCTTCCGCTTGTGACTACACTGACAGTTTGATGAAGCTTGCAGATGTAAAGGTTACTGTAGCCAATCTCAATAATGAGGGGTTGCCCTATGCGGACCAATCATTTGATTTAGTTACATGTACTGAGGTGATAGAGCACTTAGAACATTATAGATATACCCTGCGAGAAATGTATCGAATCTTGAAGCCAGGTGGTGTTTTGGTTTTAACAACCCCTAACATCCTTAACTTAAAGTCTAGAATACGCTTTCTGCTTTTTGGGTTTTACAATTTATTTGGTCCGTTGCATTTTCAAGAGAGCAATCTCCATTCAACGGGGGGGCATATTAACCCTGTTAGCGTTTTCTTTTTAACTCACTCTTTGGTTGATGCGGGTTTTAATGAGATTGACGTGTCAATAGATAAGGTTCAAGGGACATCGAGTGCATGGCTTCCTCTATTATATTTGCCAATAAAGTTGTTTTCTCTAAAAATAATGGCTACTGAAAAAAACAAATTTAAAACAATTGATAGATTTAATGAGCCGTTTGTAAGGCAAATCAATTCGCTTGATATTTTGCTAGGTAGAACAATTATTGTTGGATGTAAGAAACCAAAAATCTCCAACTAAAGTCTTCTCTTTGCATGAACGACTGCAATGGGTCGGAAGTGACTGCATTATGTGTCTGCTTCTAGCGTCGCAGTTTTTGATAAATAAATGAGTGGCTTGATATAAATATATTTAGGTATATAATTAATAATTATCAATTTAAAAATCAGATTATCCATGAGAACTTCTAGCATTATTTCATCCAAAGAAATTCCATTATTGGAAATGGACCAAGCTCAACTCGTTCAAATCTATGCTCAGAAATTAACATTGTTAACTAAAAAACAACGGGTGATCTTCGATTTATTGAGTAGTGGGATGATGGTCAAGGATATAGCAAAGCATCTTGAGCTTGCTGAAATTACGGTCAAGGTAGTCAAAGCAAGGGTAATGGTGATATTGGGTGTAACTACCTTGCAAGAAATGGCGGTAATTAGTAAATGCACCTCATGTACTCACCTCAAACAAAACCTCTAACTTCTGCATATCTGAATAAATTTATTGGACCTTGACTGTCCGCTTCGGGTCGGAAGCTCCGAATTTCAACGACTGCTTTAAGGTAGATCCAATTCACCTATCCTTTTACCTGCAGATAGTTTACTATAAAGCAGACGGACATAAACTTGACTTGGGGCCAGAAGCGGACATTAAATTAAATAAATACCCATTTTTTATGGGCTAACTTTACTATATCAAGGTATCAAATTAACAATATTTATTGTTATAATGATTAAAATTTATTCTTTGAGCTGCCTTAGCCCCTTGCCAAGACTACCGCCCTAGATTTAATCCTTAGGGGCGTTATGGCTTATTTGCATAAAAATACAACACCTGTATCAATCAAGACACATCTGATTTTATTGCACGCAAAGTGCATTCTATTCATTGGACTCTCAGCATTTTTTAACTTAGCTTTAGCTTATGACAATCCCCTTGGAAGTATTACTACCGGCCTTACCACGAGTGATTTGTTCTCAACAAATGAGGGGCAAATTGGGCCTAGTCGTGGAGGACTCACTAACCAGACAACAGGGACATCATTAACAAATTCCGGAATAATCATTGCATTGACTGGCAATTTGTGCTTTCGAGCATCAAACGGTGCAAATCAGACAATGTGGAATACCAACACTGGGATTCTTTATGTCATCCCATATTACGGTGTAGGCATGCTTGCCCAAAATACATTAGCAGCCAGCGTGACGAACGATGGGCTAATAACCACGGTGATCCCAAGCGAGTTTACTAGCGCCATTTATCCCGCAATAGCACCATACGCAAGAATCGGCTCAAGTTATGGTATTTTTGTAAGCAGTCCTGGTGCAAATGTTCTTAACAATGGCAGCATAAACATGATCACCCCAGGTGATGGCGATGGTTTTAATACCGTTTCCAATATCAATTCATTGATCAATACTGGAACAATTTCTATTGTTGGCGATGGCGATATGGGAGTTAGGATTCGGAACTCCTCTACCCTAACGACAATGACAAATACAGGGACAATTTCAGTTGTTGGCGCCAATTCGTTTGGTGTATCAATCCCAGCTTTATCATCATTAACAACACTAAACAATTCACAGGGTGCTGGAAATAGTGCTGGAGCCTTAACATACACCGGTAATTTACCAACTAACTACAATATCATTGTCAATAATGTAACTCATTATGGACAATTAGCCGTGACCAGTGGAACAGGAACAATGGCTTTTGGTGTTTATGGTGGCGCAAATTCCTTCATACCCGTAACTTACATCAACTCAGTTGGTGCAACATCAACTGTAGCTGCATCATCCGTGAATGCTAATGGAAAGTATGTAAGTATATTACAAGGGTTAGTTGGGTCATTGAGCGGATCAATCATTACAGGCACAGGCTCAAGTTTTTCTATTACAGGAGCCACAGGCATATATGGTGGTTATAACTATAGCTTGATAGCGAATGGTGATGTTCTTGGTAATTGGGATTTATGTTTTGGATTGTGTAATGTAACAACGTTCTCAGCTCCCTCTGGTCCATCAACTATCGATACTCAAGCATCCCTCCAAAACTCAGCGCAAAAATTACGCACCACGTTCAACGCTTCTGCTATCTCAACTAACTTCGCAAACATGAACACCTATGACTGTAACTTGTTTGATACTAAGGGTATGTGTATTTCAGCAGGTGGTCGATATATGACTGTAGACAATCCTAATTCAAACACTACGAGTGCTGTGGTCGTCGTAGGTTATAAGCCAACACCTAATTTACGCATTGGTGGTTTCTTAGATCAGAACGTTAGCAACAACACGCCTACTAGCATTAAGATAGCTAACAAGAATCCATTGATGGGTGTCTTTGCTGTATGGAATCAAAACGCTGATGGTTTAGGTATTCAAGTCAAACTTGCAAATGCTTATCAAGATAAAGATGTGAACACAACCCGTGATGTGATTGGTACTTCTGAAGCGGGTACTGGCTCTAGTAACCTCAATACCCAAAGCTATGTGGGTGAATTAAGTTATGCCTTCCTTGCTAATCAGGATAAAACAACACTTCGTCCTTATCTTGCCTTACGTCAAACCACCATCAAGCAAGATGCATATACAGAAACTGGCGTTGCAAACCCATTGAGCTACGGTTCTCTTAAAGACCGTTCAACCACCGCATTGGTTGGATTAAAGCTTAATCATGCAGTGACCCCTAAAACCACGATCACAGCAAGCTTAGGTCTTGAGCAAGACTTAGAGCATAGCGTTGACCAATATTCAGCGACCTCTGCAGGCATCAGCGGACTGACTTCAGAGAACTTCAACGACAGTATTAAACGTACTCGTCCAGTGGCTTCTGCAGGCGCTTATTATGCGGTGTCAAAAACACAGCGCATTTCAGGGGATGTGTATTACCAACAACTGCCATTCCAAAGCACGGGTTCAACCACAGCATATTTTAGTTACATGATTGGTCTTTAATTAAATTAATAAGAATGTAGCTCTTAGTAACACATCTAGACACCTTATGGTGTCTTTTTGTTTGGGGTGAATGTCTGCAATGGGTCGGAAGTGACGAAGTCCAGCGTCCGCTTTCAGCGGTGGCCAAATTGCTACTACAGTACCCCCCCATATAGTTTTAAGCTAACCCGAGTTTTTAGTTTTGGATAGGAGTCCCAGAGGGCCCCAAGATAAAACGAGCAGGGGGGGGTATTTTCTTAATTAAACAGGCCAAGCTGATCCGCAATCTTTTCTGTGCTGTCTTTCGTCAAAAAAGCAGTAGGGGTAGGGGGTTGAAGCTCGTGCCCTAGGGATTGCGCCTGACCTATTAGCCACTGTACCTTCCTGCTAATTTGTTCCCTGTAAGCTGCCGGGATGTTCACGGAGGTAATCGTTGTTCGTATCCGACTTGCAGATAAGTGAAATATGTATGCTAGCTCCGTAATTTCCTCGTTTTTGGTCAGAATGTTACGTTTTTTTGTGCGTTTTTTTAACATTTTTAATTCCTTTTATTTTTTTGGTTTCTAGCCCTATGAAATCGAGTGTCATTCTCAGGACATTGCTGGCTTAACCATGTGCCGGTTTGTTAACAATTGGAACAAGCATGCCAATATGGGCTATTTCATCAACCTACTGCCTCGCGTGCGCGTAAGAATGGCGGTGTCGATTGGTGCTGATTTGAAGGCCATTTTCATAAACTATCTCTATAGCTATTTCTATAGGGACTTTTCAGAAAAGACCTTTTTATCGACACCAATCGACACCAATCGACACCAATCGACACCAATATTATTCGAACCTTTTATAGGTGTCATATTCCTTTTGCAACGCATCATTTAAGCGAAGCCCTAAGTAGTACCTCACACCAACGCCATTTTCTTTCCTTCGTTCTGTTTTGAAGCTTCGACTGGTTAGTTGCCTTGTTAACGATTTTTGAGTGAAGGGCTGGAGTCCATTTCCAAAGCACCAAGTTTTCCATGTTGAATACAACACTTTTTGATCGATCGAATATTTCTTATCTACCGAACAGCAGTCTTCAATAAACTCACCCAACACATCGGACTCCTCTCTGTATCCATCACTAGCGTCTTGAATTCTTTGAGGTATCTTAGTAAGCCTTTCTTTTTGCCAAATTAAGCAACCCTCAATCAACCAATTCAAAATGCCTTCTTTTTCCGATACCAACTTCTCTTCTAATCCATAATCCCTTTTATCAAGCGGGATTTGGTTTTCAAAAGGCACAAGCCTAATGCGGCGCCATGCTCCCTCAGAGCTGTCGGTAATGATTGGTTTATGATTGCCACGTAACCAAATCTTAAATTGCGGCTTGAACTCAAAATGCTCACCATATAAAAATCTAGCAGTAATCATTTCTGTTGAAACAAGAGCCTTTAGCTTCTGGTCATCTAGCTTCTGGTTTTCTTTAGTCTCGTTTGCCAAGACGATTCTTGCACCAGCTAGGCGTGCGATGTCATTCGTTGCAGATGACTCTCTAACTGCCAGAAGGTCAAAGTTAGCCGTGACTACATAGTCGCCCATGAGATTCTGTATGACGTTTGCCATAACAGATTTACCGTTCGAGCCGATACCAAAGCAAAAGTGAAGAACCTCCTCACGCACATCACCGGTTAGCGAATAGCCCAGCGCCTTTTGAATGTAGTCAATAAGCTCCTGATCTTCCTTAAAAGTCTGTTTCATAAATCTCAACCATTGAGGGCAAGTCGCAGAATTGTTAACGCAGCTATTAACTTGCTTGGTCATCATAAATTTGGGATCCGGAGTGGTTAATTCCCCTGTAGACAAATTAACAATGCCATTAGCAACGCCAAGCAGCATTCCATCAAAATCAAGTTCATTAATTGACGCAATAGACATTCCTGGCTCGCTCGATGCCAATGTAAGCATCGCCTCAATTCTTTTACTGTTCCTAGATGCCTTGGCGTGGGCAATCCATATCTTTGAGACACCGTTATTTGGATCAAGCTTGAATAGTTCACCAGCGCGTTCAGATAGCGTGTGGCTGATCGATTTTGCCGCTTCGACTTCCTCACCTTTAACGCACCAAACCCATCGAAAACCATCATATCGAAGCCATTTGCGCCTCGCATGGCAGAACAAAAATTCACCCTCATACATGGATTTAAATAATCTGGCGTTATCTAGATCTCCAAGGATTTTTTCTTCAGTCCAACCTAGAGTGTTGCGTGCAAGAAATAGAGGCCATCTAAGCGTTTTGTTTCGCCTTTTTGGATCGACCTTGGTAGATCGCCATAGATCATCAACCGCTTTTTCGTCGTAAATCTCAGGGTCTTGAGCACTGTATTCATGGAATAGGTCTAAGCCCTCCTGACTGCCCCTAAATTGATTATGAAGGGCAAAGCCAACATCTCGCCAGTTATCTCTGTCCGTAAAGTTTGGAATTCTTGGAAAGATTTCAGTTCTGATCCTATCTGCCGTCCATCCAGAAAGAGGAATGCTGTGATCGAACGGGACTGATTCAGTAGTCTTGTTATCTATCTTTGCGCCTACAAAGCGGTCTTGCCATTTACGAACTATTGAAAAGTCTTGCTCTTCATCGGTTAACGGCAGGGTAAACTCACAAATGTCACCAGTTAACATGACGTATGAGCCTTTCGATAATAAGTCGATGCCAGACCCATCCTCAAACTTACCTCTTTTAGTATTGCTAACCCACCCCTTATCACTGACGATGATATGGTGTCCTGTTTGGCTCTGAGAAAGCTCAACATAACCATTAAGACTACTTAATATCTCTTCAGCAAATGGCTTTAATGCTTGATTATCTACAGACTTGTCTAAATCCACACATAAGTAACCGCTGTCACTAAGGACAAAACCAATCCCATGAAACCTTTTCGAACTTTCAGGCAAACTCATTTCAATTTGATAGTGCGAGCGAGCCTGCTCGAAGCTCATCAAATTAGATTGGGTACCCCATTTGAGTTTATGCACTAGCCCAGCATTATTAATACCAACAGGTACCTTGTCTTTTCCACCATCAACTCTTGGTACTAATTGAACCAGTATCCAGTTATTGATTTGTAATAGTTCAGCAGGAACGTTTTCTAAATTAAACTTAGGTACCACATTTCCAAGAGTTTTTTTCATACAGCTAAACGAGTGTGGTGCCGGCCTTACTCTGGCTCTTAAGCTTTTAATGGACGCGTGAACTTGTAAATCTGAACTCATGACTGCTCCCCTTTATACATATCAAGGATCCAGTCATTGATTGATGATTCAAGCCAAACACGTTTGGTTTTTGATAAGCGAACCGCTTTGGGAAATTTCCTTTGCGCCTCCCAAAGTAGGATTGTAGATTTACCCAACGATGTCAGTTGGGATGTTTCGGCTAAAGTTACAAATCGATTACATGAATTAGTATTAATCATTTCTTTACTGACCTCTCTTGTTGGAAGAGAAGTCAGTTTAGAAGCGCCTGATGTTGCAGATTTTCATTTGGGGGCAAATGAAAGAACTATAATTTAAAACCTTGTTCCTCAGCGTGGTGTCTATGAATTAACCACTGTTTGTAGATGGGTCTATCGCTTTTATTTTCTCTTATCATCCACGCTTCGTTAATCCAAAATGTGTCAGGGTGAAGTATATTTAGTTTATCAACCACAAAATTACATGATGGTATTTTTTTATGCTCTCTTACAAAATCCCAAAACACATCTTCTATTTTATGACCCCAATCCAACCAGTTATTAAAAGCTTTTGTTTGGCCACCACTGGTTCGTGCATCCCATTGTTCAAAAGTTTCCTCCTTCTGATTGGTTTCTAATCCAAGTACCATTTTTATTAACTGTTCCTTTGATAGATTTTCTAGATCAGCCGTCCTCTTCTTTTTTTTATCCAAGATACTTTCTCCTCTTTAGGCTGTTTTAAGTTGTAATAAGTTGTTTTTATATGGCGTATTGCAAAATAAAAGCCAGTCATCCATCATTACCATTCGTTTTTTAAGAAGGTCGCCCCTGTTATAAGCTTCATCAACCTTATCCTTAATTGTATGGGCTAAAGCCTTTTTGGCTACTGATTCTGGATGGGTAGTTTCCTCTTCTGTCCACGTTCTGAATGTTGATCGAAAACCGTGGACCGTAATTTTGTATCCCATTCGTCTTGTCAATACAAGCATAGCCATATTTGAGTATTTTTTGTTGTTATGGGAAAAAATATACTCACTATTTGGATCTCGTGATTTGGCAATTTCAATAATGTCTAAGGCCCTTTGAACTAATGGTATGCGTTGTTCTTTGTTAGCCTTCATCCGATCTGCTGGGATAGTCCAAATACTATCAATAATTTCTGATCTTTTTGCCCCTAGCGTTTCTGCTGTTCTTGTAGCAGTGAGGATAGTAAATTCTAATGCTAGGGCTGACACGTGATCCATTTCCCTTAATTCAGACATGAACTCAAAGATTTGCTGATAAGGAAGCGATGCATGGTGTTTTGTTTTAGCTATTTTTTGGGGTGAGGGTAGTACTGTTATTAGATGGCCACGCCAAAGCGCTGGATTAACTCCATCTCTAAGGCCTTGAGTGGTGGCGGATCCTAGTATCCACTCAATTCTCCCTCTAACTCGTTGGGCTGTGTGCGTTTTTGTTGTCCAAATAGGATTTAATATCTTCAAAACATCCTTAGTAGTTATTTCATCTAAATGCTTATTACCAATTAATGGAAATACATATTCATTGAGCGTGCTAATCCACTGATCACCATGTTTCTTGTTTCGCCATTCACCTTTTTTCTTATTAACACATTCAATCGCAAACGCTTTGAATAGGGGTTTTTCACATTCTTGTTTTATGGCGTCTAGGCGCTTGTTTTTGTGTGTAATAGGATCAATGCCTTCGCTAAGTAATTTATTGGCTTCTACAGCCTTAAATCTAGCTTCAGCTAGCTTTAGATCTGGGTATTTCCCTAAACCATAGTCATGTCTCTTGTTCCCAAGTGAGTACCTTAGGACCCAATACTTTTTTTCTTTTGATACAACCCGTAAATGTAAACCCGTAATCCCAGCATTGTATCTGCCCGGTTTAACTAGATGCTGGACCTGCTTGTCTGTTAAATTCATCTCTTTCTCCTGTCATTAAGTAATGCCCACGTTATGCCCACACAAATACTTTGCTAGACCTTGGTTTGCATTGTTTGTTAATGATAGGTAATAGAACGACAAATGATTTGCGTTTGCTCGCAAATGCAATTAATATGTGGCTCGTAGCGATTCTATAGCGGAACAGAGTGTTCTAATCTTTGCTATTACCTAGCACAGGTAGCATTTTTCACTCTCTCCGCCACATTATTCAAAAAATCCACTCAATTAGTGACCGAATATTTCAAGGAAATAAAATGAGCCAAATCATCATAGACCATAACCCAACACCAGAAAAACTTAAAGAACTCGGCGTATCAAGCTGGTCAATTTGGGATTGCGCACCATCAAAATTCCCACTTAACTTTGATTCAGCAACTGAAAGTGCATACTTGCTGGAAGGTGAAATTCATGTCACTCCAGTTGGTGGTGAAACTGTTGTGGTTAAAGCGGGCGATTTTGTTGTATTCCCAAAAGGTTTGAAATCAAATTGGGAAGTAACTAAGCAATTAAAAAAGCATTACAAACATAGCTAGTTCTTTAATTAAGCGGCTTGCGAGCTGCTTATAGTTAAAAAGCCTTGATTATCAGTCAAGGCTTTTTTTATGGGTGTGTCAACGCCTTAAATACTTTGAATCAATATATCTTGTAATGCCTTAATGCTGGTTTCATCTAGTTTGTGACCCTTTTTAGCTGAAATCAGAAATGTATCCTCTGCACGGTTTCCTAATGTGTTGATCTTGGCATTATGCAGTTCAATGGATTGGCTTAAAAATTTACGTGCCAACATTGCGAGTAATCCGGGACGGTCATTGGCGATAATTTCTAATTTATGATTATTGCTGTCAGTTTCAGCGCTAATACTTACTTGAGCTTGAATCGGCATGTGTTTTACTTGGCGACTAAGTCTACCCTGCAGTGGTAATTCTAGCGGGCTGTTTTCACTAATTTTTTGAGTAAGTTCCACTTCAATAAATCTTAATAAACTACTATAACTTACTGACTTACCAGATTGATCTAGAACAATAAAACTATCTAGTGCGTAAGCATGGTTAGTTGTATAAATTTTGGCTTCAGCGATGCTATAACCCATGCGATCAAAAAAGTTGCAGATGCGAGCAAATAGATCATTTTGATCTTTAGTGTAGATCATTACCTGTATGCCATCTCCACTTGGACTTAAGCGAGCACGTACGATAGGAGCAATTGTGTGCAAATGAGGAGTAAGTAAGCGGCTATGCCAAGTAATTTCATCACTTTCATGCCGAACGAGGTAATTTGAACCAAACTGCTCCCATAGGGATTGATATGATTTTGTGCTGAGACCAAATTTATTCAGTTTTTCTGCAGCTTCTATCTTGCGAGAGGCAACTGTTTGTTCTGTATAAATGTTATGGTTTTCCAAAGTATTATTAAGTGCTTGTTTGGTGGTATTAAATAAACTTTCAAGTAAGCGTGCTTTCCAAGCATTCCAAACTGCTGGACTGGTACCGCGAATATCCGCTACCGTTAATAAGTATAGGGCGGTCAATTGGCGCTCATTTTGGACAAACTGGGTGAATGCTTCGATAACGTTAGGATCTGAAAGGTCTGATTTTTGCGCTGTGGCGGACATTCTAAGATGTGATTCGACCAGCCAAGCCACAAGTTCTCCATCGGCTTTGGGTAAGCCGTGGAGCTTGCAGAATCTTTTGGCATCGACTGTACCAAGCGATGAATGGTCTCCGCCACGACCTTTGGCAATATCATGGAATAGTGCAGCTAAATATAGTAAATGTGGCGCATCAAAAGCAGAGAATAGCTGGCTACACAAAGGGAACTCGTGTTTAAGCTCTGGTTTTGAAAAGCGTCTCAGATTAGCGAGTACGTTGAGAATGTGCTCATCGACCGTATAAACATGGAATAGATCATGCTGCATTTGTCCGATAATTTTGCCGAAAGCAGGAATGTAACTTCCTAATATTCCATATCGGTTCATGGCACGTAGCGCATGATTGACGCCAATTTGTTGCGAAAGTATCTCTATAAAACGCTGTTTATTCTTAATATTTTGTCTAAAATCACGATTAACCAAGCGTTTTACACGTTGTAGGTTACGCAGAAGTGTAGCGCCCATGCCGGTAAGCTCAGGGTGTTGCTGCAATAGTAAAAATATTTCAAAAATAGCTGTGGGCTGTTGTTGTAATAGTGTAGGAGATTTGGCTTCTAGATAATGATCATGCGCTTCAAAATGATCATTAATCGGCTTAATTAAGATTGGTGTTGCTGAGAGTTTTTGTTGTAATAACTTAAGCAATATTTCATTGATTAAGCGCACAAACTTAACGCTACGATAATAGCCTTGCATTAACTGCTCGCTGGCGCGTTTGCTGCGGGTGTTTTCGTAGCCTAGATCTGCGGCCAATTCATTTTGATAATCAAATAGTAGCCGATCCTCACGGCGATCACTCAAGAAATGCAGTCGTATACGAAGCATTTGTAATTTTTTTTCATGTTGCTTAATTTGTCGTACTTCTAGTGCGGATATGATGTTTTGTTTGGCTAGGAGCGACCAAATGTTGTTATTAGCATGATCATCATTTGGCGCCATATTTAAACTACGTGTTAGCCATATAATCATATGCAAATCACGCAGCCCGCCAGGACTTTCTTTAATGTTAGGTTCTAGGTTATATGCCGTGTCGTTAAACTTGGCGTGCCGCTTATCTTGCTCTTTAAGTTTGGCCGAAAAAAAAGCAGGCACGTCGAGCGCATGTTCTATCTCACGAACAAAACTCGAGTAAAGGCTCTTACTCCCACTAAGTAGGCGATTTTCAATTAGGTTGGTTTGAACAGTAATGTCTTTTTTAGCTTCCTCAATACACTCCTTCATATTACGTACGCTATGGCCGACGCTGAGGCCGATGTCCCAAAGCGAACCAATAAGAACCTCTATGCCTTTGTTGTAATGACTACTCTCGGTAATGTGCTGAGGTAGCAAGATAAGAAGGTCGATATCGGAGTGTGGGTAAAGCTCACCGCGACCGTAGCCACCGACTGCGATTATGCAACAATCGGTATTTAATCCCATTTTTGACCATATGGTCACCAGCATACTGTCGATTAACTGACAGTGCTGTTTAAATAGGTGGCTGGTGCTAGGGTTAAGACTAAAGTCGGCTCTTAAAGTGTAAAAACCGTCTTTAAGTTGTTGTTGCCACGCGGCAATATCAGCTTTATCTTGATTTATATTAGCTAACGAATGTTCCGATTTAGCGGCGTTATCTACTGGAATGTTCATTAAAACTGGCTACTCCACCGTGCCGAAGGTTTGTTAAATTGAGTTAGAGATTTTGCACAAAATCAGGTACTGCCGGCGACCCACTGGATAAAGTCATCACTTCAAAACCTTTATCTGTGACTAATAGAGTATGTTCCCATTGTGCTGAAAGACTTCGATCTTTGGTAACAATGGTCCACCCATCAGACATTTGTCTAATATCACGCTTACCAGCGTTAATCATCGGTTCAATAGTAAACATCATGCCAGGTTGTAATTTAATGCCAGTCCCCGCTTTACCATAATGGAGGACTTGTGGATCTTCATGAAACACCTTGCCGATACCATGACCGCAAAACTCACGTACTACGCTATAACCACTTTTTTCAGCAAAGGTTTGAATTGCATAACCAATATCACCCAAGGTAGCGCCAGGTTTTACTTTGTTAATGCCAATCCACATCGCTTGATACGTGATGTCACACAAGCGTTTTGCTTGCACAGAAGGATCTCCGATAAAATACATGCGGCTGGTATCTCCGTGATATCCATTTTTAATCACGGTTACATCAATATTTACAATGTCGCCATTTTTGAGCATTTTTTCGCTTGGTACGCCGTGACAAATTTGCTGGTTAATTGATGTGCAAATCGACTTAGGGTAGGGTGTATGTCCATCAGGCGCATAGTTGAGGGGCGCTGGAATGGCCTTTTGCACATCTACGATATAGTCGTGACATAGCTTGTCTAGCTGGTCAGTTGTTACACCATGTACAACATAAGGGGTAATGAAATCGAGCACTTCGGAGGCGAGTTTGCCGGCGATGCGCATTTTTTCAATATCTTGTTCATTTTTGATTGAGATTGCCATTTGCTAAACTTAGTGTAGTAATTTGATAAAGTATTTTAGCATAGCCATGCCCACGTCGTTGTGTTGTGAAACTTTGATTTTAGTAAGATGCTTCGTTAACGGTCACGTTCATTGGGGCTATTAAGTTGCCGATCAAAGTAATACCTAAAGCTAGCTTAGTCGATTCTTTAATGGTAATATGCGCGCTCTGCATTTTAGCAGAGCTATGTAGTAAAAATTTACATACAACCCAATCAAGGGTGCTTAATGTCTAAGGCTTGAAGTTAATAGCTTGAAAATTATAGTGTTTTTGGTGTTGTATGAATTCATAACCCTTTAGAAAAGAGAATTATTATGTCAGTCACTATGCGTGATATGTTGGAAGCTGGAGTTCACTTTGGCCACCAAACCCGTTACTGGAATCCTAAAATGGCACCGTTTATTTTCGGTGATCGCAATAAGATCCATATCGTCAACCTAGAAAAAACCTTACCAATGTTCGAAGATGCTGTAAAACATGTTCGCACATTAGCTGCAAACAAAGGTCGCATCCTGTTCGTTGGTACAAAGCGCCAAGCCCGTGAAATCGTTAAAGAAGAAGCGTCTCGTGCTGGTTGTTCTTATGTTAATCACCGTTGGTTAGGTGGCATGTTAACAAACTTCAAAACAGTTAAACAATCTATCAAACGTCTTCAAGACTTTGAAGCAATGCTACTTGACGGTAGTCTAGAAAAGTTTGGTAAAAAAGAGGCTTTAGGCTACAAGCGCGAAATTGAGAAATTAGAGCGTTCAATTGGCGGCATTAAGGAAATGGGCGGTTTGCCAGACGCTATTTTCATTATTGACGTTGGTCATGAAAGCGGTGCGATTACTGAAGCGGCTAAATTAGGTATTCCAGTTATTGGTATTGTAGATACCAATAACTCTCCAGATGGCGTGGCTTATGTTATTCCTGGTAATGATGACTCATCACGTGCGATTCGTTTATATGCTCGTGGTATTGCAGATGCAGTATTAGAAGGCCGTAGCTCTGTGATTTCTGAGATTGTGAAATCTGCAGCTGAAGCACCGTTAGCAGTTGAAGCTGAAGTAGCTGCTGAGTAATTGTTGTTAATTAAAAAGGGGCTTAGTGCCCCTTTTTAATTTCAGAGTCAATTAATATATTATTAATGAAATCAATATTTTAAATAATTTATTCAATATTATTTAAAGAATTATAGGAGCTATAAATGGCTGAAATTACCGCAAGTATGGTAAAAGAATTACGTGAGCGCACCGATGCGCCAATGATGGATTGTAAGAAAGCGCTAACTGAAGCTGAAGGCGATATGACCCGTGCAGAAGAGATTCTACGTGTGCGTTTCGGTAATAAAGCAAGCAAAGCTGCTGGCCGTGTGGCTGCTGAAGGTACTGTTGGTATAAGCATTAGTGCTGATGGCAAAACAGGTGCGATGATTGAAGTTAATTCTGAAACTGACTTCTGCGCTAAAAATGAAGATTTTTTGAAGTTCGTGAATGAATTGGCTGTGATTGTAGCTAATAGCAACCCAGCTGACATTGCTTCATTAGGCACATTGCCTATGCGTAATTCGACGGTGGAAGATACGCGCGCGCAACTAGTTGGTAAGATTGGTGAAAACGTGACGGCACGTCGCTTTGTCCGTCCTGTTGTGCAAGGTAAGCTCGCAAGTTACATTCACGGTAGCAAGATTGGCGTAATCGTTGACTTAGTTGGTGGTGATGAAACGTTAGCTAAAGATATCGCCATGCATATTGCCGCAGCAAAACCAAAATCATTAGATGCGTCTGGTATTGATGCAAGTTTAATTGAAACTGAGCGCCGTGTTGCGATTGAAAAAGCGAAAGAAGCTGGCAAACCAGAAGCAATGTTAGAAAAAATTGCTGATGGAACTGTGCAAAAATTCTTAAAAGAAGTCACTTTACTTAGCCAAATTTTTGTTAAAGATGATAAGTTTACGATTGAACAATTACTAAAATCTAAAGGAGCTTCAGTGGCTTCATTCACGATGTTTACTGTTGGTGAAGGCATTGAAAAAGTTGTTGTTGATTACGCCGCAGAAGTTGCTGCTGCAGCAAAAGTTTAATAAAAACTGTTAGCTTTGCTTCATACTATTATCTGGATTAAGTTGTAGACGGCAATTAAATAAATATGATGCACGATAGAAAAAGGACTAAGCCTTGAGCTTAGTCCTTTTTTTTGGTTGGTTTACAGCTAAAGTTGCTAGGTACCGCGCTTTTTTCTGCCCTAAATGAACGTTTTTATGCTTAAATAAGCAGAATTAAAAAAAGAGGAATATTATGGCCGCTCCAGCCTATAAGCGCATCTTACTTAAACTCTCAGGCGAGGCTTTAATGGGTGAGGATGCCTATGGCATTAATCGCTCAACCATTTCCCGCATCGTTAATGAAGTCAAAGAAATTGTTGATCTAGGTGTGCAGGTTGCTGTGGTTATTGGTGGAGGTAATATTTTTCGTGGTGTTGCCCCAGCAGCAGAAGGCATGGATAGAGCTACAGCAGATTACATGGGCATGCTAGCCACGGTCATGAACGCGATGGCGTTACAAGATGCAATGAAGAATATTGGTCTTAATGCTCGCGTACTTTCAGCCTTAAATATTGAGCAAGTGGCTGAGCCATATATCCGAGGCAAGGCTATACGCTATTTAGAAGAGGGCCGTGTAGTGATTTTTGGTGCCGGTACCGGAAACCCATTTTTTACTACTGATACAGCCGCAGCAAGTTTATTTTCAGTTGTATTTAAAGCACACATCAACCAAGATCAAATCGACAAATGCGTAGAAGCAATGACGTTATTTCATCTTGGATTTAGCTGGGGAGGTGCAGTTAGTCTCGTGGTTCCGTTTACTCGGAACCAAATGCATCAGACATACTCCTACGAAGGCTTGTTAGTGCGCTTTTACATAGGGTTAGAGGACGAGGATGATTTGATACAGGACTTAGCTCAGGCTTTAAGCAAGCTTGAAGCTTAAAAATTTAACAAGGGAGTAGCTGTGGCAAACGCAAAATGGAATGGTAAAGTAATTGCAGAAAGTGACCAAGTTGAGATCGTAGAAGGGAATGTTTACTTTCCAGCAACAGCCCTAAACTCTGAGTTCTTTAAACCCAGTAGTTATAGCACTGTTTGCTCATGGAAAGGCGTAGCAAGTTATTATGATGTAGTGGTAGATGGAAAAGTAAATAATAACGCAGCTTGGTATTATGCCGATCCAAAAGCTGAAGCCAAAAAAATTGCAGGCTATATTGCGTTTTGGAAAGGGGTTGAGGTTAGTCGTTAAGTGAGTTTAATCAAGCCAGATCTACCGGGTAGGTTTAAGTAAAAACAACTCAAATCTCGATTCGATTTGGTCCTGCCAAGCATATCCCATACACCAACCACATGCACTAGCAATATCCAGAAATTGCTGACGGGTATATTTGTAACAGCTTTCAGTAAAGATAGTTTCGCCAACAGCAAACTGAAATTGGTTTTCAGCAATCATCACGGTTTGCTCCGACAAGCTCACTAAGTGCATTTCAACGCGCCCTTCAACTGAGTTAAATCTGGCCTCATGAGCAAATTGTGCTTGAGCAAAGTTAGCGCCTAACTCTCTATTTACTCTATGTAATAAATTCTTATTGAACTCTGCCGTAACGCCTGCTTTATCGTTATAAGCGGCAAGGAGTTGCGCTTGATCTTGCGTACTATCAACGCCTATCAACAACCACCCATCATTGCCGGCCAAATAATGAAAACTCTGTAATAAACAACTCGCTTCCTGTGGAGAGAAATTGCCTATGGTAGAGCCTGGAAAGAATACCAAGCGCTGCGCATGACTATCCAATTCCAAAGGCACGCTTATATTAGTAAAGTCACCAACTACGGGAATAGTTTTAATATGCGGAAAGTCTTGATGTAATTGCTGTGCAATGGTTTTTAAGAAGTCTTCGGAAATATCCATTGGAATGTAGGCGCTAAGCTGCCTTTGCGAACTTAACAAAATACGTGTTTTAATACTTGCTCCGCTGCCCGGCTCCACCACCAAGCTAAGTTCAGGCAAGATTGTTGCAACCTCCGCCACCACTTGTTTTAATAATCGGGTTTCAACTCGAGCAGGATAATACTCTTCCGTTTTGGTAATCTCTTCAAATAAAACCGATCCAGCTTCATCATAAAACCATTTACATGGTATTGATTTCTGCGCTTGGCTTAGGCCAAAGATGACATCCCGCTGAAAATCAGCATCGGTAGTAGGCAAAATTTCTAATATTTTATTCATTTATATACTTTATTCGGCTAAACGCAAGCCAGAAAACTGCCAACGCTGATGAGGGTAAAAGAAATTCCTATAGCTAATACGGGCATGCGATGAATCGGTAGCTAGAGAAGATCCACGTAATACATATTGTCCATTCATAAACTTGCCGTTGTATTCACCGACTGAACCAATGCAAGGTTTGAAACCTGGATAAGCCATATAAGGGCTTGCTGTCCATTGCCATACTTCCCCGTATAACTGCTGCAAACCTAAATCGCAGTGATTGGGAGCGTCCACAGTTAAACTAGTTGATTGCCTTATGCTTATAGGTTGTTGTGCTGCAGAAAATTCCCATTCAGCTTCGGTAGGTAAACGTTTACCTGCCCAGCGCGCATAAGCATCCGCTTCAAAAAAACTGATGTGGCACACTGGAGCGGTTAAATCTAATGGCTGCAATCCATGCAAACCAAAGGCATAATAGCCTTGATTTTTTTCCCAATAAAGAGGCATTTCCCAATGCTCTGTCTGCAACGCTTTCCAACCATCCGCCAACCATAGCAGTGAGTTTTGATATCCGCCCGCATCAATAAAGGCTATCCAGTGAGCATTTGTCACCAAGTGTTTGGATAAACGGTATGGGGCAATAAACACTTCATGCCTAGGCATCTCATTATCAAACCCAAATCCTTGTGCATCATGACCTATGCTAACCAAACCACCTGCAAACTCCTGCATTGTATGATGATCGATTGTTATGGGCTCACTATTCTTCTTAGGGCCGGCTTCCAAATAAACAGGATTGAGAGGGTTTTGAGCTAGATTATATAAAATATCGGTTAGAAATAACTCTTGATGCTGCTGCTCATGATGGATACCTAACTCCAACAACGCTAACAATGCGGGCGACAAGTTATTGGCTATTTCAGCCAGTACGGCTTGATTGACTTCATATCGATAGTCTAAAATTTGCTGAAGACTGGGACGACTAATTAAGGCGCGTCTTTTTTGAGGTTGGCGTTGACCCACGCTATCGTAATATGAATTAAACAAAAACCTATAATCTTCAGCATGTGATGACTTAAAGCCTAATTCACGCAATATAAATTCTTCAAAAAACCAAGTGGTATGTGCTAAGTGCCACTTACTGGGACTGACAAACTCCTCGGCCTGAATTTGCATATCCGCCTCAGACAATGGCGCGGCTAAATCTAGTGTCTTTTGCCTAGTCACGATAAATCGTTGTGTTATTTCTGGCAGCATTTCGGAACCTGTCACTAATGATATTTAGGCTAATTAACTTTGTTAGGTGACTTTAACAAGAGCAAGCAAAAGTTGCTGGATATGGAAAATAATAACAGTAATTAGGATAGGTAATTAAGAATTAATATTTTGAATTACTTTACTTAGTCAATGCTAACATCGACTAAGTTGCAAATGAATACCAAAAATCAAACTAAACTCGATTAATAAAATAATATTTTAACAAACTGAGTACTACCTTAATCAATCATGAACAAGGCGCATCAAACTCTAATAGGATTTTAATTAATTACTAAGGTAAAATATGGAATTCTTGAACTACTTATTTAAAGCTCTATATGTCCCTCACCACGCTCAATGCACTATCCCCACTGGATGGCCGCTATCAAAGCAAGCTTGATAGCCTGCGCCCACACTTTAGTGAATATGCACTGATAAAACATCGGGCTTGGGTAGAAGTTGAATGGCTTAAAGCCTTAGCAGCAGAACCCAGCTTAAAAGAAATTTCTGCTTTTAATGCTGAAACAATTTTGGAATTAGATACCGCGATCGCCAACTTTAGCGAAGTGGATGCCATGCAGGTAAAAGCGATTGAAGCACGGACTAATCACGATGTAAAAGCCCTTGAGTACTGGCTTAAAGAGAAGTTTGATGGTAATCCAGAAATTAAAGCCGCTAGCGAGTTTATTCATTTTGCTTGCACCAGTGAAGATATCAATAATTTATCGCATGGCTTAATGCTCAAAACAGCACGTGACAGTGTCATGCTTCCATTTTTAAGCGAGTTAATGGCACGTTTAAGCGAACTTTCTCATCAATTAGCAGACCAGCCTATGCTGGCGCGTACCCATGGCCAAACAGCTTCTCCAACCACGATGGGTAAAGAGATGGCAAACGTAGTATATCGCTTACAACGCCAAGAGAAACAACTTACTGAGAATGAAATTCTTGGAAAAATCAATGGTGCTGTCGGTAACTTTAATGCACATTTATCTGCCTACCCTGACTTTGACTGGGTAAAGTTTGCGGAAAAATTTGTACAGCATTTGGGTCTCACTTACAACCCGATGACTATACAAATAGAGCCACATGACTATATGGCTGAGCTGTATGACACTCTGGCTCGGATCAACACCATTTTGATTGATCTTAACCGCGACATCTGGGGTTATATTTCAGTGGGGTACTTTAAACAAAAAGTAAAATCTGGTGAGATTGGTTCATCCACCATGCCACATAAAGTAAACCCGATTGATTTTGAAAACTCAGAAGGCAATCTTGGTTTAGCCAATGCAGTATTACGCCATATGGCAGAAAAGCTACCCATCTCACGCTGGCAGCGTGACTTGACCGACTCTACCGTATTACGCAACATGGGCGTAGCTTTTGGCTACACGCTTTTAGGTTACGACTCTTGCTTACGAGGCTTAAATAAACTCGAAATCAACCCCGTCAAACTAGCTCAAGATCTAGATAATAGTTGGGAAGTATTAGCTGAGCCAATTCAAACTGTGATGCGCCGCTATGGAATTGCCAATCCTTATGAGCAACTTAAAGAATTAACCCGGGGCAAAGGTGGCATTAATAAAGAGTCTCTACATTCATTTATTAACGAGCTAGCGATTCCTAGTAATGCTAAACAAGCCTTACTGGAAATGACGCCTGCCAGCTATATCGGCAAAGCAACTGAGTTAGCACGAAGCATATAAGGCTTCGAATCTGCATCTTGATATGAATGAAATCTTAGTTCTTTATTACTCACAAGGTGGAGCAGTGCGAGATATGGCGCAATTAATTGCGCGCGGCATTGAAAGTGTACCCAATGTCAAAGCACGCATTCGCACCGTACCTGAGGTTTCGGCTAACTGTGAGGCTACTGAGTCAGACATTCCTGTTAGTGGCGATCCTTATGTTGAACTTTCAGATTTAGAACAATGTATAGGATTGGCTTTAGGTAGCCCTACCCGCTTCGGCAATATGGCAGCACCCATGAAATATTTCTTGGATGGCACCAGCGCGTTATGGCTTAATGGCGGATTAATTGGTAAACCAGCTGCATTATTCACGAGTAGCGGTTCTATGCACGGAGGCAATGAAAGCACTTTACTCACCATGATGTTACCGCTAATACACCATGGCATGGTTATTCTAGGCCTCCCTTATTCAGAGCCTGAGTTATCCAGCACCCAAACGGGCGGATCTCCTTATGGGGCTAGCCATATTGGGGGCCCTATGGACGATAAACCGCTTAGCACAGATGAAAAAAAACTTTGCATGGCACTAGGTAAACGCCTAGGCAAAACAGCACTTAAACTCGCAGCATAACGTGGTTAATAATCTAGCTACTGAAGCTCGTCAGTTTTTACGCGCGACACAAAGTGCGCTACTTTCAACAGTATCAGTTAAATATTCAGGCTACCCATTTGGTTCAGTAGCGCCGTTTGTCTTAGATCATAGCGGGCAACCAGTCCTTTTAATTAGCGCGATTGCCGAGCACACTAAGAACATTATCAGCAACCCAAAGGTATCTCTTACAGTATTTTCCGGAGATGATGATTTACAAGCCAGTGCACGCTTGACCTTATTAGGCCAAGCGTTATCAATCGATAAAACAGACCCAGATTTACGCGCACGATACTTACACTACTTACCTCAAGCTGAGAGTTATTTTGCGATGCATGATTTTAGCTTTTACCGCATACGAATTGACCAAGTGCGCTATATTGCAGGCTTTGGCAAAATGGGCTGGCTAGATAGGGCTGAATTTTCTGGTAGCCCTTTAATGAGCGAGTCAAAACTGGCCAACCAAGAAGCCGGCATTATTGGGCATATGAATGCTGACCACGCTCACAGTCTTATCGCCTATTGCAAACACTATAAAAACTTGGATGTAATCGAACCAGAAATGGTCGGTATTGATAGCGAAGGTTTTGATGTGCGAGTGAAAGTAATGCCTAGTTTGAAACAACAAATAGTGCGCTTTAATTTCGAACAACCCATATATGACGCACACTCGGTTAGAATGGCGCTGACTGAAATGTCTAAGGCAGTAAAATCATGATCAGGAATCTACGCCTAGGCGCGACTTTTAGTCTAATTTCACTAATCTTGCTGTGTTTGGCTTGGGAAGCTTTATTAGCCCCACTTAGAACGGGCGGTAGTTTACTAGTGCTAAAAGCAACCCCTTTATTACTGCCCTTATTTGGCATCTTGCGAGGTAACCGTTACACCTATCAATGGTCTAGTATGTTTATACTGCTTTACTTTACCGAGGGCGTTGTACGCGCCTGGTCAGATGTTGGCCTATCATCCAAGTTGGCATTTTTAGAATTACTATTAACATTGGTGTTTTTTGTGTGTGCCATTTTTTATGCACGCCTTACACGAAAAATAACTTAAGATTAAGCCTGATCAATCTAACAAAATAACTCCTAATCTCGTCAATCCTGAGTTATTACCACCTTTTTTAGCTAAGCCACATACATTAAGCCTCGTCTTCTACTATAATTTAAACCATGAAAATATTACTTTCCAACGATGACGGTTACTTTGCACCCGGCCTCAACATCCTAGCTGAACATATCGCTAAAATAGCTGAGATTACGGTGGTAGCCCCTGAACGTAACCGCAGTGGCGCAAGCAACTCGCTCACGCTAGATCGACCACTAAGCGTTAAGAAAGCATCTAATGGGTTTATGTACGTCAATGGCACCCCTACTGATTGCGTACATATCGCTTTAACCGGCTTGATGGATAACCTCCCCGATATGGTGATTAGCGGAATCAATGATGGTGCCAACATGGGTGATGACACTATTTATTCTGGCACGGTCGCCGCAGCGATGGAAGGCTACTTACTTGGCATTCCATCCATTGCAATTTCCATGTCGCAACATAACTCTAATTATTTTGAAACTGCTGCTAGAGTGGCCGTTGAGTTAGTGCAGCATTACCAAAAAACTGGCTTCAAATCCGCCACTTTACTTAATGTTAATGTACCTGATATCCCTTATGATGAGCTACAGGGGCGAATAGTCACACGCCTAGGTAAACGTCACAAAGCTGAGCCAGTAATACAATTAAAAACACCCCGCAATGAAACTGCTTATTGGGTAGGCGCAGCGGGACAACCGAATGATGGCGGCTTAGGGACTGATTTTTATGCCGTTGCCAACCGCCAGGTATCAATATCACCGATACAAGTGGATCTCACACACCACGCTCAACTGGCTGAAATCCAAGACTGGCTAAAATGCTAGTAAGATTGGAGCGTTAGATTGGCCGTCATTAGAAACTCACAGGCCGGTATCGGCATGACCTCTTTACGAACACGTGAGCGTATGCTTGGCAGATTGCGTGAACAAGGCATTAAAGATGAAGTGGTGCTTTCGGCCATTTCTGCAACGCCACGTCATATTTTTGTTGATGAAGCATTATCCATTCGCGCTTATGAGGATGTATCTTTACCTATCGGTTTTGGTCAAACGATCTCACAACCATACATTGTGGCCCGCATGTCTGAACTATTGCGTAATGGCAACGCTTTACAAAAAGTTTTGGAAATAGGGACAGGTTGCGGCTATCAAACCGCGGTACTGTCAAAATTGGCCCAAGAAGTATACTCAGTTGAACGCATACGCCCCTTACTTATGAAAGCTCGCGGTCATCTACGCGAACTAAAATGTGCCAATGTTAAACTTGATCACGCTGATGGAAATATGGGATTAGCAGAAGTGGCTCCATTTGACGGCATTATTGTAACCGCCGCCGCCAGCCATATCCCACAGGACTTACTAGAGCAACTAGCGGTTAATGGTCGATTAATTATTCCAGTGGGCACTGATGAGCAAGTTTTATATTTAGTTGAACGGGTTTCTAACCTTGAATACCGCCAAACCAAGTTAGAAGCAGTGAAGTTTGTACCATTATTAGGTGGCACGAGTTAAGTATGAGTAAGTTAAGCTCTAGCATTATCCTATCTTTAGCTTTGGTCATTGTGGCTTGTAGCAGCAATCCTCCAGCGCCTGTTATCGACAGAGTGAGCACAAGTAACAATAACAATAGCAATAAACCTAATACACCCAATACACCAAGCAAAAAAACATCTCATAAAAACGAATCTAAACCTGCTGACTGGCGCCCTGATTCTTATACTGTTAAAAAAGGTGACACGCTCATTAGCATCGGTCTAGAGTTTGGTTACGACTATAAGGATATTGCACAGAATAATGATATAAGCGCACCCTACACTATTAAAGTTGGGCAATCTCTTAAATTAAAATCCACAAAAGACAAGTTAGTCACTATAGAAACTAAATTGGATCAAGGGGATGGTGTAAGTACTTTTCCTTTAAATGGATCAGCGAACAATACAAGCAGCAGCTTACCTCAATCGGCTAGCATAGCTCAAAACACGCCATCATTAAGTAGCCCCAAGGCTATTCGTGAACCCTATAGCGATGAGGCATTAAACAAAGCCCCTCCACTTGGGCAAACAATAGCTGAAAAATCAAGTAGTAGTCCAATTTCAGCAAAAATCACAACTGCCAACTCAGCTGAGACTAAAGCCAGCACTGAAGCAACAGATGATATCCAATGGGCATGGCCGACCAAAGGTAAGGTGTCGGAGACATTTAATGAAACGAGCAATAAAGGTATTGATATTGCTGGCGCCAGCGGTCAATCAATCAGTGCCGCTGCTAGCGGAAAGGTAATCTACAGCGGTTCAGATTTACGTGGATATGGAAAGTTGGTCATTATTAAACATAATGCCAACTATTTGTCAGTTTATGCTCATAACAAGACGCTCTTAGTGAAAGAGGGCCAGCAAGTGAGTAGTGGTCAAAAAATTGCTGAAATGGGCGACACTGATGCGGATAAAATAGGGCTACACTTCGAAATTAGACATCTCGGTAAATCGGTAGATCCAAGTAAATACTTAGGTACCAATTAACTTAGCGCTCATTACTTGTTTAAGCTAATAAGCGCTAATTCTTTTTTTAATTACTGTATCTTACTTGGCTTTTTTGTCTTCTTGCTTGTAGAAGGCACGTACTTCAGTTAAATCGAAGTCACGCGCCCATTTGATAATCTCAGCTAATGCGGGTGCGCCAATTTCTCCTACCTGCGCATGAATACCAGCTTGTTCACGAATGACCAAAATCCCTGGGATTTGATTTACTTCAAAGTACTCACCAATACTTGGATCCGTCTCAGTATTAACCATACCAAACACAACATCTGGATTGGCGTCTGCAGCAGCTTCAAAAGTTGGTGTGAAATCAACGCAAGGCTGGCACCAAGGTGCCCAAAAATCTACAATCACAAAATCATTTTTCTCGATTACTTGCTTGAAATTATCTTTATTGAGTACAACTACGGCCATAGCAATATCCTAACTGGGTTGATTAATTTAATAATTGGGATGATTTTAGCAGAGCTATGACTTTAAGGTAAGCACTGCGTTGAAAACCTAGCACCAAAGATAGTCTACAACTAGCAAGCTTAATCTAATGCTTGTCCCCAATGAGAAGAGAAGAACAACTCATTTAATGGCTTTCGTTTACGGTCAGCAATCTCACGACTAAGTATTTCGGGCGATAAGCTTGCTGTATCGGCCGGGTAGCCCACTGAGATTATTGCCATCAGTGTAAATTGTGAAGGAATAGAAAAAGCAGTGCGCGCTTCATCGGCATTAAAGCCGCCCATTTGATGTGCGATCAAACCCATACTGCTGGCTTGTAAACATAAATTCTCTGCGGCTGAACCAGTATCATATTGCGCCCAACGATTAGGTTGTAGATTGTGACTAAAAATTGTATCTGCACAAATCAGCAATAACAAAGGCGCATCCTTGGCCCAAGCTTGATTGCTCCCTGTTAAGCAATCAAATACCCTTTGCCAAGCATGAGCATCTGTACTTTTATTACAGACGATAAAGCGCCATGGTTGATCACCAACACAAGAAGGCGCCCAACGGGCTGCCTCAAGTAGGGCAATCACCTTGTCGTGAGTCACCGCTTGAGCTGCATCATATGCACGGCCACTCCAACGGTTAGCAATCGTCTCATTAATGGCTACTTGCGTAATAGCGGGTTTATGTAACATATTAAGCGCCTAAAAACGGATAGTCGGTATAACCATGTGCATCACCACCGTAAAATAACTTAGAGTTAGCAGTATTAAGCGGAGCATCTGTTCTGAAACGCTCAACTAAATCAGGATTGGCAATAAAGGGGACCCCAAAAGCGACGGCATCCGCATGCCCGTTAGCAATAACAGCATTGCCTCGCAACTTATCAAAAGACAAATTGGCTATATAGGCACCTTTGAAGTGCTGACGCAAAGCATTAAAATCAAAATCTACGACTGTGCCGCCCATGCCGCCTTCAACCACATGTAAATAGGCTAAGTTAAATTTGCTCACTGCGGTTGCGACATAATTAAACAACGCCTGCGGATCACTATCTTGCATATCATTAAATGGATTGACTGGAGACAAACGCATGCCGACTTTGTTTGCACCTATAGCATTCACAACAGCTGCGGTCACCTCTAATAAAAAGCGCGTCCTATTTTCTATACTGCCACCATAATTGTCGGTACGCTTATTACTGCCATCACGCAAAAATTGATCAATTAAATAGCCATTGGCTGCATGAATTTCAACTCCATCAAACCCTGCTTTTATAGCAGATTGGCTTGCGTGAATATATTCTGCAACGATTGACGGCAACTCACTGGCCTCCAGTGCACGTGGCTCGACATAATCCACCAAACCTTGATAAGTAAAAGCTTTACCATCGGGTTTAATCGCAGATGGCGCTACTGGTAAAGCGCTATTCGGCAATAAATTTGGATGTGAGATTCTACCTACATGCCAAAGTTGTATCACTATTTTGCCGCCCTTGGCATGCACTGCATCGGTTACTTTTTTCCAGCCAGCAATTTGCGCTTCGGTATAAATGCCTGGCAACGCTGGGTAACCATGGGCCATGGTTGAAATTGGTGTTGCTTCGGTAATGATTAAACCTGCAGAAGCACGTTGCTCATAATAAGTCACGTTAAGTGGTTGTGGCACCCCTCCCTCCCCAGCACGATTTCTAGTAAGTGGCGCCATTACCATACGGTTCTTAAGTTCGATCGATCCCAAATTAATTGGGCTGAATAAATCTAATGTTTTGCTCATGCTTAACTCCACTTTATGTCATTTTAAAAAATTAATTTAATTCTGACTTTACTTTGCAAGTAATTCAGTTAATTGCTTTAGGTCTTAATTCTATCTATTACGTGTCTAGCGCTCTTCAGCAGGCAAATCAAACAACAACACCTCAGCTTGCTTGTTGGCAATAAATACAAGTGAATTGGCCATTATTTCTGCATCAACCATCAATGCATCACCAGCCTCCAAGAAATGTCCGTTAATTTCTAGCGAACCTCTTACTATTTGGATATAGGCGCTGCGTTCCGCCTTTAATTGATAGTCTAATGACCTATTAGCTGATAAAACCACCGCATATAGCGACATGTCTTGATGTATCTGCAAGGAGTTGTCGTGACCATCTACAGAGGCAATTAAACACCAGTGATCTTGCTTTTGCTCTTGACTGAAGCATTTCTCTTCATAAGACGGTGTTAACCGTTGACGGTCCGGTAAGATCCAAATTTGCAACAAATGAGCGCTATGTGTATTGGATGCATTAAACTCACTGTGCACTATGCCAGTGCCGGCAGTCATCCGCTGAACATCGCCTGCTTTAATGACCGAACCATTACCCAAACTATCCTTATGCTGCAACTCACCTTGAAGCATATAGGTAATAATCTCCATATCTTTATGCGGATGCATACCAAAGCCTTGACTAGGATCGATTACATCCTCATTAATCACCCGTAATACCGAGTAGGCCATATGCGCAGGGTCATAGTAGTTAGCAAAAGAAAATGAGTGGTAACTATCTAACCAACCATGATTAGCGTGACCGCGTTCGGAAGATAGTCTTAGGTGTGTTTTTGCAGAGCTCATACTGAAAACCTTTTTGTTAATTCAATTAAATTGAATCAGTTTTGGCAACTTATATTGATATAATTTACCATGCTAACATTATGAAACTGTGACTAATAGCCAGTAATTCCGCGCAAATTATTCAAAAAATTTATGTCCAAAAATACAACACTCATCAACAAAATGGCTATGTCGGATGAAGCTTACATGCAACTGGCTTTACAAATGGCAGAACATGCAGCACAAGCAGGTGAAGTACCCGTCGGCGCCATTGTGGTTAAAGATGGCATCATCATTGGCCGCGGCAGCAATGCGCCAATAGCCAGTCATGATCCTACTGCGCATGCTGAAATCCAAGCCATACGTTCTGCTTCACTACATTTAGACAACTACCGCCTAATTGATTGCACGATATATGTAACGCTAGAACCCTGTGCGATGTGTAGCGGCGCCATTCAACACGCACGCCTTGCTCGCCTAGTTTATGGTGCTAAAGACCTAAAAACTGGCGCTTGTGGGAGTGTAATTAATCTTATGACCGAGCCAAAACTTAATCATCACACAGAAGTTACCGGCGGCATCTTGGCCGACGCCTGCGCTCAAGTACTTACTTCATTCTTTGCCATTCGACGTAAGGAAAATAAAATGAGTAAGCCGACTTAATGTCGGCTTATTAATCACGGGAGTACTTCAGCTTAATCGTTGCTACCCATGGTACCCATTAATAACTGCAACAAGCTGGTAAACAAGTTATAAATGCTCATGTATAGGCTAAGAGTAGCCATCACATAGTTAGTTTCGCCACCATTCACGATACGACTTACATCATACAAAATGAACCCTGAGAACAAAAGTACGCCTATTGCAGACATCGCTAAGGTCATTGCTGGAATTTGTAAGAAAATATTCGCTAGTGAAGCCACAATAAGCAGGATGATACCCACCATCAAGAACTTACCCATAAAGCTAAAATCTCTTTTACTCGTAGTAGCAATGCCAGATAAAGTTAATAGGATAATGCCAGTCCCACCTGCCGCTAAGCCTACTATTTGAACACCATTACGGAGATGTAGAGCAACCTGTAAAATTGGTCCTAACATTAAACCTAATAAGAATGTCAATGCAAGTAAAAGAACCACACCAACACTGCTATTGCGGTTTGCTGTAATCGCAGAAAACATACCAAACATTATCGCCATAGCAGCAATTGCAAATATAAAAGGATGTTGCTGTGCAAAAGAAAAATTGATATTAATGGCAATAAACGCGCCAATCACTGTAGGTATTAATGAAAGACCTAACAACGCATAGGTATTGCGTAAGACCTTATTAGTCGCTTCTTGTGCTGACTGTGACCGATCTAGAGCTGATGTGTTGTCAAACATTATTTAACTCCTTTTAATAAATTAAAAACTAAATTACATACCCAACTAAGATAGCGACTTAGCACTTAAGTTTCAAGTGCTAATTTGCGACAAATTGCATAATGCTTAGCGTGTTTGAAATAATTCACCTTCAGTAACACCAACTTTTACTACCTGATGCACTGCACGAACAAACTCAGCATCTTCTCGCAACGAATCTAGGCTTGGTGGATGCTTGCGGCCATGCATTCGGGCTAGGCGACTTAAGCTTTGTGCTGAGATGTTCCACTGCAAGTTGTCGAGCAATTCATCTACCATCTGAGGCTGATTACACAACAATACCATATCGCAGCCAGCATTAAGTGCGGCCAAAGCACGAGTCGTGACGTCACCTCCGACACTAGCTGCTTCCATACTCAAATCATCGCTAAATATCGCACCATTAAAGCCCAATCGTTCTCTTAGCACTTTCTGCAACCAAGGGACTGAAAAACCAGCAGGTTTATTATCCACTTTAGGGTAAACCACATGTGCAGGCATAATTGCCTGAATCCCATCGTCAATCAACATTCTAAATGGCTGCATGTCATGTTGCGCTATTTGATCAAACTCACGCTCATCCACCGGCATGCTCACATGTGAGTCTGCCACCACAAAGCCATGACCAGGAAAGTGCTTACCCACAGCTGCCATGCCTGCTTTCTTAAGTCCCTGCATTAATGCAAAAGCTAAATCACTAATTGCACGCGGATCTAAATGGAATGCACGATCACCAATCACCAAACTATCGCCGTAGTCCATATCTAGCACCGGCGTAAAGCTAAAGTCTACGCCATGAGCCCTCAACTCTGCTGCTAACACCCATCCAGCCTCCGCTGCTAATGCTTTGGCAAGTTTAGGGTTATGGTCCCATATTTTTCCAAACTCTCGCATAGGAGGAATTTTAGTAAAACCATCTCTAAAACGCTGTACGCGTCCACCTTCATGGTCAACAGCAATTAATAATGGAGGCTGCCGCACTTGATGTATGCTTGCAGTCAGATCTTTTAACTGGGAATTACTGCAGTAATTACGCTTAAATAAGATCACGCCACCGACCAATGGGTGCTGAATACGGCGAATATCATCGGTGGTTAATTCCGTACCGACAACATCTAACATAATGGGTCCTAATGACATGCTTAGCCTTTTTGGTATTGGTTTTTTGTTAATAATACGCTAATAATTTAAGTATCAGTTTGAACATTAAGCGCTATACGCAGGTAATCGCCACCTAGATTAATCGCTAAGATCAAACTCATTAAACTTAATCCAACCACCAAAACATAATGGGGTGCCACAAGCATATAACGTACGCCATCCCTGAGCATAGCACCCCAAGAAGCGTTAGGGGCTTGTATACCCAAACCCAAAAACGATAGACTGGCCTCAGCAATAATGACACTAGCGATACTATAAGTGGCTTCCACCACTAAAAGCGAAGTAAGCAAAGGTAATATATGCCGCACAATCAAACGGGGGACTTTTGCACCTAATGACTCAGCTGCCAAAACATGCTGGCGATTACGTAGACTTAAAGTTTGACCACGAGTTAGTCGTGCATAACTAACCCAACCGGTTAAGCACAAAGCAATCATTAAGTTGACAATACCTGGCCCCAACACTGCAGCGAACGCAATCGCCAACAAAATGCCTGGGAAAGCTAAGAAAATATCGGTGACTTGCATCAATATTTGGTCCACTTTGCCACCATAAAATCCCGAAATCACACCAACCAAAACACCGATACTCATTGTAACCAGAGTCACTGTTATCGCTACTAGAAACGAAACCTCGACCCCGCGCAACAACCTCGCCAATAGGCTGCGTCCTAAATCATCCGCTCCTAACCAATATTGATCACCAGGCGCGATTAAAATAGCATGTAGGTCTATTAAGTCGGGGCTCAGATGCAGCATTCGCCCTAACAAAACTGCAACTAACCAAAACAACAATATAGAAACTGCAAACAATTTCATCAATACTAGCCTCTAGCCCTAACCCGTGGGTCGGCTAATCGATAAACCAAATCTGTGACTTGATTCACCAGCACATAACTGAGCGCTACCACAAGCACACATGCTTGCGTTACTGGATAGTCGCGCTTTTCAATACTTTCCACCAGTAACCGACCAATGCCATCCCAACTGAAAATGGTTTCTGTGATCACGGTACCTGCCAATAAACTGCCCATTTGCAAACCAACAATGGTGATAATAGGCAATAAAGCCGCGCGCAATGCATGACGTAAAATCACCGTCGATTCTTTCAAACCTTTAGCGCGAGCAGTTCGAATATAGTCATCATTAAGCACTTCAAGCAAGCTAGTACGTGTCATACGAGTGAGTATTGCACTTAAACCCAAGCCAAGTGTGAGCGCTGGCAAAATAATTGATATATTTGACTCCATGCCGCTCACTGGCAACCAGCCTAAATATACAGCAAACACCAGCATCAATATTGGTCCCAACCAGAACGCAGGCATTGCTGATAAACGTACCGAGATCAAAGTCACGATGAGATCCTGCCAATGGTCAGCTTTCAGTGCCGCATATATTCCTAGTGGCACGCCTATAGTTAACCCTATCAACAATGACAAAGCCGCAAGCTCTAAGGTAGCTGGATATCGTGTTTTAATGAGTGTAGCAATGGAGGTTTTGCTATGTATAGACTGTCCAAAATCGCCATGAGAGATCTTGGTCACGTAGGTTGCGAATTGTTGTAGTAGGGGTTGATCTAGCCCCAACTCAGTGCGCAATTGCAAACGATCCGCCTGCGTTGCAGAGTCACCCAGCATAACCTCTACCGGATCTCCTGGCACCAAATGTATCAATAAGAAAGTAAGTAACAAGATGCCAAAAATAACAACAACTATGCCGCTTAACCGTTTAATCATTGTTAATTAATACCGAATTGCCAACTTGAACCAAATCAAATAGCTCAACAATATCGGCATTGCGCATTCGAATACACCCATGCGAGCCAATTTTTCCCATTGATGTGGCATCAGGCGTGCCGTGAATATAAATATAACGCTGCATGGTATCAACATTACCCAGTCTATTCTTGCCAACCTCAGTACCCGATAACCATAAAATTCTAGTTAAAATCCAGTCGCGATTTGGATGCATAGCCATTAAATCAGGCGTAAAAATTTCGCCAGTCGCTCTCCGCCCAATAAATACAGCGTTGTGCAAAGCATCAGCCCCTATCTTGGCGCGGATAATATGATGACCTATCGGGGTGCATTCGCTATTCTTCACGCACCCAACTCCTTTAGCTGCAGTGGAAACACTGTAGGTGACGATAAGCTCACGGTCATCATTGAGGACGTTTAAAATTTGCTGCGGAATAGAGATTTCAATGCGCATATTTGCTTATTGTAGCTAAATCATCCCAATTTCCGTCAGGCTTAGGTGAATAATGTGTAATATTTTTAGTCATGGCTGCAAACTGTCCTTCGTACCATAGTGGCAAGTAGGGCAATTGATCATAAATGCGTGCGTTAGCGGCAGTCCAGTTTTCATTCGCCAAGAGCCGATCTAATTCCATATCCACATAGCGTCCACGATTAAACCCATAAGGAGGAACACTGCTAGAGCCAAAGGCCTTGGCATAAATATCTGGTGTTTTAATGCCAACCCAAGTTAAGCCATACACTTGAAATTGTCCTTGTTTTATATCTTCAAAAAACGTACCCCAGTCCAAACTACGTATTTCTAAGTCTATGCCAGCAACCTGCATTTGCGCCTGCATAATAGTGGCAAGACGAATCCGTTGGGCATCAGTTGATGTTTTATAGACAAGTTTTAATGGCAATTTAATACCAGCTTGCAACAGTAGATGCTTAGCCAAAGCTGGATTGTAGTCATAAGACGCTAATGTAATGGCCTTTTGATTAGTATAGTGCTCTGGGGGCAGTATTGTGTTTGCTTTACGACTACCATTCACTAAAGCCAGCCTAATAATAGACGATCTATCAATGGCATGCGCTACAGCTAGACGCACCAAGGGATTTTTAAGTTGCGCATCATTGCAATTAAAACCTAGATATGAAAAGTTACTCCCTATACTGGTCTTAACTTCTAGTTGTGACTTAGATTGAAGGTATTTAACTAATTCAGGTTGCAAGTCGCCTTGAAGCAAGTCGATCTCTCCACGCAGTAATTTTAACATTCGCACTGTGGGGTCTTTTACTTCAATAATACTAATGTGCTGGCCATCCGTGAGTCGCTCCAAGGTGAGCTGGTGATTCCATGACAAATACTTAAGAGGCCCGCTACCGATAGGTAAATGTGAAAAATCATGACCGGAAGTAATGAGCGTTGCTGGCAAAATACCGATGATTAATTTACTGACAAACTGTGAATCAGGGCGCTGTAAATAGAAGTCTAACGTGCGTGCGTCCTGTACTTTTATTTGTGTAATATTGCTAAATTCAGCACTATGCGGGGAATCTTTGAGTTGTGTTATTGAATTATAGGTTGCGGCGACATCATACGCAGTCAGTGCAACTCCATTATGAAACTGCATCTGCTGATTAATCAAAGTAAATCTATATTGCGTAGCACTGAATTTTTGCCAAGTCGCTAACTGCGCAATGGCTTGAGAATGGGCATCAAAGTCTACTAATGCGCGATACAGCAGTCGATTAACACGCTCTGATGCAGCGTCGGTGGCATAACGAGGATCTAAATTCAGCGGTGCCTGTGCAATAGCAAAAACAATCGCCGGCGAAGATGATGGCTGACTCTGCTGACAAGCTCCCAGACAACATATCACAGCTAAAACAAAAATTAATTTCATGGTCTATAAGTTTACTTGATTATGCGCTCACTTCATTAGTAACTTAAATGATCATTTATATTTGCAAGTGCTTTGACCTAAATCAAAAAATATTTATTGCATCAATCTTATGATACAGCTTCGTGATTCAATTTTAGTATTCAACATACTTTAACCAATTCGAAAGCAACTGGATGTAAACACTTTAACTTAACCATGACAAACAACCACAATCACTCACGGAACAATTAAAATGAATAACTTAAAAGAACCCATAGCAACAAAATTAATCACGCAAAAAAAAGTTTCTGCCCTTGCTGCACCAAAAAAAACAATTAAAAAAACTGTTAGCAAACTAGCGGAAAGTAAGCCTAAAGTAAGTAAACCTAAAATAACAAAAAAAGTTAGCACTTCACCAAATATCAGTGAAAAAGATCGTCAGCAAATGATTGCAGAAAATGCGTATTATCGTGCCCAGCGCAGAGATTTTAACCCGGATGGAATAGAGGCGGATTGGCTAGAAGCCGAGGCAGAAATTAATCAGCGTTTGGTTTAGGTATTGCAACAAATGAGACTTGTTAGGAATTAATTGGTAGCCATATATAAAATTACTTTAACGAAGAATAAGGAAAAATATAATGCACTCGATTTTGGTTCCTATCGATGGCTCTGAGCAAGCGCGACGCGCTTTACAATATGCTATCAAATCAATCAAAGAAGGCATGCAAAAGGAAATTCATGTACTCAATGTGCAACCTATTATTCTTCCCTTAGGTGAGTTTCCACTGATTGATGCTAATTTAATTGAAAAAGCGCAGCAACAACAAGCTAAAAAACTTCTCAAATCCGCTTGCGGATTATTGGATAAAGCTAATTTAAAATATACTTGCCACTCTGAGATTGGCCCTATCGCAAGCACCATTATCGACTATGCTAAAACATACGCTTGCGAAGGAATCGTAATGGGTTGCCGAGGCATGGGGGCTTTGGGTACCTTAGTGCTAGGCTCCGTGACTAACCAGGTGATCAACCTAACAAAAGTCCCTGTAACAATAATCAAGTAAATTCTTTTTCAACGTAAACAGATGGAACTGCAAAAGCAATGAGTGGACTTAATGTGTGGTCATACTCAAACCTCTTAAATAATTTACAAAAAGTTGTTCATCGCAGAGCTCATTAACAATCTGTTTACATTTTATATTTATAATGCCGTCCAACCAAACTAATCTAAAGTGTTTCGGTCAATTAAATTAAGAATCTTCTTTTAACTACTTGCCTAATAACGCATCAATAAATGCGAAAAGTTTGCGCTCGATCGTGTTACAAAAAATTGTTTAGTAAGCTTAAAAAAACGCATTACTGCCGACCAATTGATCTATATCAAAGTAGAACTTACATAGGTGCGACAGAATGTCACGTGTGAAATTCACAAAAACTGGGGTAACGAAATGCAACTAATTGATACACAATCCACCACATATGACGATGGCGTGATTCGTCAGTTTTCGATTATGGCGGTAGTTTGGGGTGTGGTTGGAATGTTGGTGGGCGTAATTATTGCCTCACAACTTGTCTGGCCTGAACTTAATCTAGGCCTGCCATGGACCAGTTTTGGTCGATTGCGTCCACTTCATACCAATGCTGTCATTTTTGCATTTGGTGGATGTACCCTGATGGCCACTTCTTTTTATGTAGTACAACGTACCTGCCAAACCAGATTATTTGGCGGAAAGCTCGCCAGCTTTGTATTTTGGGGTTGGCAGGCAGTCATTGTAGCTGCTGCAATTTCTCTTCCATTGGGATATTCACAGAGCAAAGAATACGCAGAATTAGAATGGCCGATTGATATCCTCATAGCAGTCGTTTGGGTGTGTTATGCCATTGTATTCTTTGGTACTATCGCTAGAAGAAAAGTAAAGCATATTTATGTGGCTAACTGGTTCTTTGGTGCTTTTATTCTCACTGTTGCTTTGTTACACATCGTAAATAGTGCTGCGATCCCAGCTGGTTACATGAAGTCTTATTCTGCTTATGCTGGCGTTCAAGATGCCATGGTGCAATGGTGGTACGGTCACAATGCAGTGGGTTTCTTCCTAACTGCTGGCTTTCTCGGCATCATGTACTATTTCGTACCTAAACAAGCTAATCGTCCAGTTTACTCATACAGTCTATCAATCGTCCATTTCTGGGCATTGATATTCACCTACATGTGGGCGGGTCCTCACCATTTACATTACACAGCATTACCTGATTGGACGCAGTCGCTTGGTATGGCATTCTCCCTTATTCTGTTAGCTCCAAGCTGGGGTGGCATGATTAACGGCATGATGACCATGTCAGGGGCATGGCACAAATTACGCTCTGACCCTATTCTGCGTTTTATGATTGTTTCATTATCTTTCTATGGAATGAGTACCTTTGAAGGTCCAATGATGGCAATTAAAACCGTCAATTCACTTTCACACTATACCGACTGGACAGTTGGCCACGTGCACTCTGGTGCCTTAGGTTGGGTAGGTTTAGTTTCAATGGGTGCGCTGTATTACATGGTGCCACGCTTATTCGGACAAAAACAAATGTACAGCATGAAAGCCATTGAGTTGCATTTCTGGTTAGCAACCGTAGGTATCGTACTTTACATTGCTTCACTATGGATCTCTGGTGTGATGGAAGGTTTAATGTGGCGCGCAATCAATACTGACGGCACACTAGCTTACACTTTTGTAGAAAGCGTAAAAGCCAAACATCCCTACTACATCATACGTTTACTTGGTGGCCTGCTCTATCTAAGTGGCATGTGCATTATGTTATGGAATGTACTTAAAACGGCTGCAAGCGGCAAGGCTGCTATTGCATCTATTCCACCCGTTTTAGCTCACGCTTAAGGAAAACCGTTATGTCAAATGATGATAAAAAAACTGGCTTCAGCCACGAAAAAATTGAGACCAGTAACTTTCTGATGATTGTGCTCATATTGTTCGTGGTGGCATTTGGTGGGTTAGTGGAAATTGTGCCACTATTCTTTCAAAAATCTACGACTGAGCCGATAAAAGGCTTAATGCCCTACACCTCTTTACAATTAGCTGGACGTGATATTTACCAACGTGAAGGTTGCTTTAACTGCCACTCACAAATGATCCGTCCATTCCGTGCTGAGACATTACGCTACGGTCATTACTCAGTAGCTGGCGAGTTTGTTTACGACCATCCATTTCTATGGGGAAGTAAGCGTATTGGACCAGATTTGCATCGTGTTGGTGGTAAATATAGTGATGAATGGCAACGTATTCACTTAAATAACCCAAGAGATCTTGTGCCTGAATCTATTATGCCCGCCTATCCTTGGCTAGAAAAAACTCTGGTTGATGCTGAAGTTATGCCAGCGCATATGCGTGCTTTGCGTACTGTAGGTGTTCCTTATACGGATGCCGACATTGCAAGTGCTAGCGCAGACGTCAAAGGTAAAACTGAGTCAGACGCTGTGATTGCTTACCTACAAGTTTTAGGTATTCACCTCAAGTAACTAGACTACGTCAGGAAAATACAAATGGATATCAATACACTTCGAATCATAACTACTGTAGTTAGTTTTATTGTATTTATTGGCATCCTAGTATGGGTTTGGCGCAATCGAAATACATCAGGCTTCAAAGAAGCTGCTAACCAGCCCTTTGAAGATGACCAAAGTTAAACTTCTAGGGTCAAGAAAAGACTAGAGTTAAGAAAACCAAAGGAAAATAAAATGAGTGACTTTACAAATAATTTTTGGCCAATTTTTATTACGACCATATCCTTACTTGGTATTTTCGGTTGCGCTTTACTATTGTGGCTAACAAGCAAAATTAAAGTAACCAGCGTAAATGGCGATAATACAAGTGGCCATGTTTGGGACGAAGATTTGCGTGAGATGAATAACCCACTTCCACGCTGGTGGGTTTGGATGTTTATTATCACCATCATATTTGCGCTATTTTACCTAGTAGCCTACCCAGGCTTAGGTACTAATCCTGGGAAATTCGGCTGGACTGCGGTCAACCAATATGAAAAAGAGGTAGCTAAAGCCAATAAAGACTTAGAACCACTCTACTCAAAATTTACCGCAATGCCTACTGAGGAATTAGCATTTAATCCAGAGGCACATGCCATTGGTGAGCGTTTATTCATGAACAATTGTTCTCAATGTCATGGTTCAGACGCAAAAGGTAGCCGTGGCTTTCCTAATTTAACGGATAAAGATTGGCTGCATGGCGGTAGTCCAGAGAAAATTGAAGAAACAATTACTGGCGGTCGTATTGGGATGATGCCTCCGATGGCAGCTGCTGTAGGTAATGCTGAAGACGTTAAAAATGTTGCTAACTATGTACTTAGCCTTTCAGGAAGTATGTATGACTCTGGTCGAGCAGGTTTAGGCAAAGAGAAGTTTGTCAATTGCGCCCCGTGTCACGGCGCAGACGGCAAGGGCAACCAAGACATAGGTGCACCTAATTTGACTGACCATATATGGCTGCATGGTGCAGGTGAAGCGGCTATTATCAGACGTATTTATGAAGGTAAGGTCAATCAAATGCCAGCACAAGGAGGTAGACTGACTCCAGCTCAAATACACGTAGTAGCAGCCTACGTTTGGGGCATGTCTAATAAATAGCTTGATTACTCCGCAATACAAAATATCTTAAAGAAAATATTACACACCATTCCAAAAAATTAAGAATGGTGTGCCTTTTCTTTTAAACGATAGAAGTTATTAAATCAATGATTGAAGATAATTAATGAGCGATAAGCCATCAGCAAAAAAAGTATCTGTAACGAAAATTCCATTAGATACTGTTGTAGCGTCGCTATATGAAGCCCAGCAAAAAGTTTATCCCCGCAGCATCTTCGGCTATTTCACTAAATGGCGATGGGTAATGGTTTGGATTACGCAGTTATTTTTCTATGGGGTACCATGGATTGAATGGGGACATCGCCAAGCACTGCTATTTGATCTAGACGCAAAACGTTTCTATATTTTTAAGTTAGTTCTCTACCCGCAAGACCTAATTTACCTTACCGCGATTCTTATTATTTCCGCTCTATCTCTATTTCTATTTACAGCCATCGCTGGACGCCTATGGTGTGGTTTTACTTGCCCTCAAACTGTCTATACTGAAATATTTTTGTGGATAGAGGCCAAAGTTGAGGGTGACCGTGCCACGCGTATGCGCCTTGACAATGCAACCACTTCATTTAAAAAGTTATTCAAAAAAATCAGTAAGCACTTTTTATGGATCGCCTTCGCATTGTGGACTGGCTTTACCTTTGTCGGCTATTTCACACCTATACGTGAGTTATTTAGTGAATTTGTCCAAATCAATGTAAGCCCCTGGGAAACGTTTTGGGTAGCCTTCTATGGATTCGCTACCTACGGTAATGCTGGCTTCTTGCGTGAACAAGTATGCAAATATATGTGCCCATACGCACGATTCCAAAGCGCCATGTTTGATGATGACACGCTAATGGTCACTTATAATGAAGCACGTGGCGAACCCCGTGGCGGCAGATCGAGCAGTGTTGACATCAAGACTTTAGCACTTGGCTCTTGTATTGATTGTAGCCTATGCGTGCAGGTATGCCCAACTGGGATTGACATTCGCGATGGCTTGCAATATGAATGTATTAATTGCGGCGCTTGCGCTGACGTCTGCGATAACGTGATGGATAAGATGGGTTATGAGCGAGGTTTAATTAAGTTCTCGACCCAAAATGCCATTACAAAAAATTGGTCTCGTCAACAAATTCTCCAACACGTACTTCGCCCTCGTGTCATGATTTACGCTGCTGTGATCACTTTACTGGTCAGTGCACTCGCCGCAAGCTTATGGTTCAGAACTCCTTTTCGCGTAGATGTAATGCGTGATCGAGGGGTAATGGCGAGGTTAAGTGATGATGGTAAGCTTGAAAATGTATACCGCCTGCAGATCATGAACGGGACTGAGAATGAGCAACATTATTTATTAAATGTGTCAGGCATTAAAAACCTTAACATTGAATCAGAAGATATTAATGGAGATGAAAGATCTGAACATTCCACTCATGACAGAAGTCTAGTAGTCAAACCAACCGAATCACGTACTGTAATTGTGGACCTAAGAATAGACGATGGTGTTCTCGAGGAAGGTTCGCATAAAATTGATTTTGAGATTAAATCAGTTGAAACCGGAGATGTTGTGACAGAGAAATCTGTATTTTTAGTACCCAGGAACTAATCACAAGACGCAGGTCTTAATGGACAACTCCTCAATACTTCTAAATTGACCCTAAACTACAAAATGGAGTTCGCAATGGAAATAAAAGATAGCAAACCATGGTGGAAATATGGATACGTATGGATGATTATTTCAGGTCCATTTGTAGTCGTTATCGCTTCGTTTATTACTTTATACATTGCAATAACGCGCCCTGATCCTGTCACGGATACTGATTACTACCGTCATGGAATAGAAATTAATAAAACCTTAGATGCTGAGCGTGATGGTCTAGCGCCAGCAATACAAGCACGAAATCAAGCTGCAACAGGCATTAAACCAGCAGCAAAACAGTGAATTGAATAAGACCATGACAACAAGTGTGGATATTGTAATCATTGGAGCAGGCCCTGCTGGGCTGTGCTTAGCAAAAGCGCTAGAAGACACTGGCTTACGTATTGCATTATTTGAGAAGCAAACCGAGACATCCTTAGCTGATCCAGCTTTTGATGGCCGAGAAATTGCACTAACCCATAGTTCAGCGAAATTAATGCTTGAACTGGATATGTGGGAGCGCATCGATAAGGCTCAGATTTCCCCTTTAATGGATGCACGAATATTTAATGGTAGCTCCCTGCTCTCTTTAAACATTAATCACAGCGATGCAAAACAGAGTGAATTAGGGTATTTGGTTCCCAATCACCTTATTCGAAAAGCCGCTTATGAAGCGGTGAAGTCATCATCTACGATCAGTCTAAAAACAAACGTGCAAATTACCTCTATAAAAACCATGGTGGATTCCGTACAACTGACATTGGTTGGTGGCGAAGTTATTTCAACAAAGTTACTCGTTGGCGCTGATAGTCGCTACTCAGAAACACGTCGTGCTCTTGGAATTGCTGCCGACCTACATGACTTTGGGAAAACCATGATGGTATGCGTTATGGAGCATCCTGTTTCACATGAACATGCTGCTTGGGAATGGTTTGACTATGGACAAACTTTAGCCTTATTGCCAATGAATGGCATGCAATCTTCTGTCGTTATTACTCTGCCACCTGATGAAATGAATCACTTAATGACGATGCAAGAGGATGACTTTAACAGTGAGGTTTCTGCAAGATTTAAGCACCGTTTAGGCCACATGGAATTAGTTTCAACACGACATGCTTATCCACTGGTCACCGTGTACGCAAAGCGCTTAGTTGCCTCTAGGTTTGCTTTAATCGGTGATGCTGCAGTCGGAATGCATCCTGTGACAGCCCATGGCTTTAATTTTGGCTTAAAAAGTATTGCTACCCTATCCGCTAACATCAAAGCTGCACTGGCCTCAGGTACTGATATTGCATCTAACAAAGTACTGCTTGCCTATGAGCAAACCCATAGACGACAAACGCGGCCACTATTTCTTGCCACGCATGCCATCGCTAAGTTTTATGCAAACGATAGTCTGCCAGCAAGACTCTTACGCGCGACTACTTTACGCCTAGGGCGAAGAATATCGCCTTTTAAACGTGCAGTTGCTGGATTTCTTGCTTAAATTTAGAGACTGGCGCCTAGTAAATTAACCTAAAACTTAAATATTCACCTCAAAAAGCGTATGATTAAATTTCTCCTAGATTAGGAATCAATCATGTCAGCTCATACCTACAAAATAATTGAATTGGTGGGGTCATCACCCAACGGCACGGATGAAGCAATTCGCAATGCCATAGCTAAAGCGTCTCAGACGGTCAAACATATGGATTGGTATGAAGTGATTGAAAGTCGCGGCCATATCGTCAATGGCCAAATACAACATTTCCAAGTAACGATTAAGGTTGGCTTTAGAATAGAAGACTAATAAAATTTTATTGTATGAACCTAAGGACTAACGTGAACAGTAAAGCCATTCTGGCGGATACGCTCAGCAACAGATTCTAACCATAAAGGTTCTAAACGACTCAACCTAGGCGCTTCAACTTGATATGATGGACGAGCTAAGCCATAAAGATGTATGCCTTGCACCAACTCTTTAACTTGCTTGATGAGTTCTAAATACGATGTTATCTCTGCCTCAGATGGAGGTAAGCCATCTAAAGCAATCATACAGGTTTGTATAAAGGTAGGACAAGCCTGAGCACATATTTTTAGTCTTTCTATGTGTGTCTGCGGATTAAGGTTTACGTCATTAATCCGCGCAATACCTTCTTTAGTCCCCGCATCCAACTTAAACCATACCTCACCATTACAGCGAGCTAAATGCTTGATACTTTCAATTATTGCGGGCTTATCTAATAGACTTCCATTGGTGATCAATCGCACCTTAATCGGCTTCTCACGGTTTGCATCAAGCAAACCAAATGCATGTAACACCTTTTCTACAATCTGCACCGCCTCTGGAAACTCTTTGGCGCTCGTGGGTTCACCATTACCAGAAAACGCAATGTCTTGAAGATGACGGTCACCCTCTGCCACATAGCGCTCCATAAAATCGCCATGCAAAACATTTTGTAGAAAAGATCTTAGCTCTTTTTCAAGGAGATCCAGGTCAATGGGAGGTGGGGTACCACGCGTCAGATCTGGCACCTGACAATACAGGCAACGCCAATTGCAGGCGTTATTTATATTGAGGTTAATGCCTATAGATACGCCCTCAGCACGACGTGAAACCACAGGATAAATATAGCGTAAACCGCTTACATCGCGATTATGATCCGCCTCATTCAGATAAATTGGAATAGTCATGCTTACTTTTAAATTTGAGGTGTTAGTAAAAACACTCAACTGAGGGG
>Ga0364880_10094_pt1 | contig 57633 bp, 53 predicted proteins | sample ExccelJu500001D3_5_FD_206927 | JGI IMG/M metagenome (GOLD analysis project Ga0364880, IMG submission 206927) | Enriched cells from Trout Bog Lake Hypolimnion, Wisconsin, USA - BchlTB.July30.5000.01.D3 | ecosystem: Environmental > Aquatic > Freshwater > Lake > Hypolimnion/Profundal zone | place... | reverse complement strand
AGTTTTGTTTAGCCTTTCACCCCTATCCACAGCTCATCCCCTAACTTTTCAACGTTAGTGGGTTCGGTCCTCCAGTACGTGTTACCGCACCTTCAACCTGGCCATGGATAGATCAACTGGTTTCGGGTCTACACCCAGCAACTAGCGCCCTATTCGGACTCGCTTTCGCTACGCCTTCCCTATTCGGTTAAGCTTGCTACTGAATGTAAGTCGCTGACCCATTATACAAAAGGTACGCAGTCACCCCTTACGAGGCTCCTACTGTTTGTATGCACACAATTTCAGGATCTATTTCACTCCCCTCCCGGGGTTCTTTTCGCCTTTCCCTCACGGTACTTGTTCACTATCGGTCGATTACGAGTATTTAGCCTTGGAGGATGGTCCCCCCATATTCAGACAGGATTTCACGTGTCCCGCCCTACTTGTCTCTAGCCTAGTACCACTCAATAATTTTCACATACGGGACTATCACCCTTTATTGTTGGACTTTCCATTCCATTCTGTTAATTACTGAGATATCACTAGAAGGCTCTTCCCATTTCGCTCGCCACTACTTTGGGAATCTCGGTTGATGTCTTTTCCTCTCGCTACTTAGATGTTTCAGTTCACGAGGTTCGCTTCTCATACCCTATGTATTCAGGTATGGATACCACAAAAGTGGTGGGTTTCCCCATTCAGAAATCCCCGGATCAAAGCTTATTTACCAGCTCCCCGGGGCTTATCGCAGGTTATAACGTCTTTCGTCGCCTGTAATCGCCAAGGCATCCATCATGTGCACTTATTCACTTGATCCTATAACGAGCACCATTGCTAGTAACCGTTACAGGTTTTACTTCTACTTCTGACATGTTTGCCGTAATCCAAACTGTAAGTACTTTTTAAGAACTTTGTAAAACTCGTTTGTATTACTGATTGATGATTCAATCTTTACCCTTATTACATTGTCAAATGTCCTCTCAAAGAAACATTTGACACTTTGCTTACTCAAATTTTTAAAGAACAGCCATAAATGGCAAAACTAAACGATTGAATGTTCGCTTAGTTTTGACATTTAGATAGTTGGTGGAGGATGACGGGATCGAACCGACGACCCCCTGCTTGCAAAGCAGGTGCTCTCCCAGCTGAGCTAATCCCCCAACGTTCCACATAGTCCATATCACTTCTGATTTGGTGGGTCTGGTAGGACTTGAACCTACGACCCCTGCGTTATCAACACAGTGCTCTAACCAGCTGAGCTACAGACCCGTGGCTTTTATTGTGAACCGATAAGTGTGGGCACTAAAGCTCCAGCATCTTTCTCTAGAAAGGAGGTGATCCAGCCGCACCTTCCGATACGGCTACCTTGTTACGACTTTACCCCAGTCATGAACCCTGCCGTGGCAGTCGCCCTCCTTGCGGTTAGGCTAACTGCTTCTGGCAAAACCCACTCCCATGGTATGACGGGCGGTGTGTACAAGACCCGGGAACGTATTCACCGCGACATTCTGATCCGCGATTACTAGCGATTCCAGCTTCACGTAGTCGAGTTGCAGACTACGATCCGGACTACGATGCATTTTCTGAGATTAGCTCCCCCTCGCGGGTTGGCAACCCTCTGTATGCACCATTGTATGACGTGTGAAGCCCTACCCATAAGGGCCATGAGGACTTGACGTCATCCCCACCTTCCTCCGGTTTGTCACCGGCAGTCTCTTTAGAGTGCTCTTGCGTAGCAACTAAAGACAAGGGTTGCGCTCGTTGCGGGACTTAACCCAACATCTCACGACACGAGCTGACGACAGCCATGCAGCACCTGTGTTGACTTTCTCTTACGAGCACCTAATGTATCTCTACTTCGTTAGTCACATGTCAAGGGTAGGTAAGGTTTTTCGCGTTGCATCGAATTAATCCACATCATCCACCGCTTGTGCGGGTCCCCGTCAATTCCTTTGAGTTTTAATCTTGCGACCGTACTCCCCAGGCGGCTGACTTCACGCGTTAGCTACGTTACTCAGGATGTAAATCCCGAACAACTAGTCAGCATCGTTTAGGGCGTGGACTACCAGGGTATCTAATCCTGTTTGCTCCCCACGCTTTCGTGCATGAGCGTCAGTGTTATCCCAGGGGGCTGCCTTCGCCATTGGTATTCCTCCACATATCTACGCATTTCACTGCTACACGTGGAATTCTACCCCCCTCTGACACACTCTAGCTATACAGTCACAGGCGCCATTCCCAGGTTAAGCCCGGGGATTTCACGCCTGTCTTGTATAACCGCCTGCGCACGCTTTACGCCCAGTAATTCCGATTAACGCTTGCACCCTACGTATTACCGCGGCTGCTGGCACGTAGTTAGCCGGTGCTTATTCTTCAGGTACCGTCATTCCCGGACTGTGTTAGAGCCGGTGTTTCTTCCCTGACAAAAGAGCTTTACAACCCGAAGGCCTTCTTCACTCACGCGGCATTGCTGGATCAGGGTTGCCCCCATTGTCCAAAATTCCCCACTGCTGCCTCCCGTAGGAGTCTGGGCCGTGTCTCAGTCCCAGTGTGGCTGATCGTCCTCTCAGACCAGCTATTGATCGTCGCCTTGGTGGGCTTTTACCCCACCAACAAGCTAATCAAGCATCGGCCGCTCTAATCGCGCGAGGTCTTTCGATCCCCCGCTTTCCCCCTCAGGGCGTATGCGGTATTAGCACAGCTTTCGCTGCGTTATCCCCCACGATAAGGTACGTTCCGATGTATTACTCACCCGTTCGCCACTCGCCACCAGGTACAAGTACCCGTGCTGCCGTTCGACTTGCATGTGTAAGGCATGCCGCCAGCGTTCAATCTGAGCCAGGATCAAACTCTTCAGTTTAATCACTGTGATCCTTGCGGATCGTCGCACTCATTCAAGAAATTGACTTGGTAATAAAACCAAATCTTTTTACTGTCTATGAGTACTATTTATTTACATCTGTCCCGAAGGACTTGATGCTTTCACTTAGTACCCACAATTATCGGTTCACTAATTTTTAAAGAGGGCTGGCTTGTTTTGTATTTCTTAATAACATCCAGCAGAGAGATGAGACTATATCCCACATTTACAGGGTCGTCAACACCTTTCGTACTCTTTTACGCTAAATAGACGATGTTTTTTCTGATTTTAAAAATAAGCTCAATCAAATCAATTAGATAGTAATCAAAAAAATATTCAACTTTTTTTGAAAATTCAAGGGTTTTGGAGCATTTGGTCTATTTTCCTCTTCAAAAACGCTCTTTTTTTGCATTCTGAGCTGGTATTTTTTGAAAAACTAGGGATTACCCTGTGTTTTTCTGTATTCCCTGCTACTATGTTGCTATGCACAATAAATTTTCCAAGAGTCACTTGCCCGGCAACCCACATGTTGCGAGGATTCCCGTGCCGGTGCGCGAGCTTCACGCCGGTCATAGGGCGGCCATTCTTGAGCATTTTTTACAACTGAATGATGACGATCGTCGCCTCCGTTTTGGGACACACACCCCTGATGAGGTGATAGAGCGCTATGTTGAAGGCCTAGACTTCAACCAGGACACGATATTTGGCATATTTGATGCACAGCTCAATATCGTTGGCCTCGCACATCTAGCCTACCTACCGGTCTTTAAGAGCAAAGCACGTGCAGCAGAGTTTGGCGTATCAGTGCTGGCCGAAGGCAGGGCCCAGGGCTTTGGTACCGCCTTGTTAGAGCGTGCTGCTGTGCACTCACGCAATACGCGCATTGAAACTTTATTTGTTCATTGCTTAGCAAACAACAAAGCCATGATGCATTTGGCGCAAAAGGCCGGCATGAGTGTTGAATACGCTTATGGCGATGCTGATGCCTATCTCAAATTACCCCCTGCAAATTCCAGCACGATCGTGGAAGAGGCTGCTAACGAGCAATGGGCTGACTTTGATTACGCAGTCAAAGCAAATTTGAAGCGCTCTCATGCTGCTTGGTGGTGGTTCTTGGGCAGGCCGGCACTAGCGTCTTAGTTGTTGCTGGGGGTGCCTTGCAAAATCCAAGGCACCAAGATCGAGAGCTCCGCATCGCTTAACTTAGCATTCGCAGGCATCGGCACTACGCCCCAAGATCCCGCACCACCTTTTTGAATCTTATTTTTTAACAGGGCATTTGCGCTAGGACTATTTTTATATTTGGCGGCAATATCTTGAAAGCTTGGCCCAACAATTTTTTTGTTGATTGCGTGACAACCTAAGCATGCATTTTGTTTGGCAATTGCAAATGCTTTAGCGTTCTCACTAGATGCATACGCAGTAGGTGCTCCAACAAAGAGAAGGGCGGCCAAAAAAGCTGCCCTCACATGAACCCGTACTGAAATCATTTATTCCGCTGCTGATAATTTCTTACTGAAATTTTGGGCTAGTCGGTTGTGATTCATCGGCCTTACCTTGTTTGTCTAATCGCGCTTTCTCTGCGTCAGAGATGATGTCAAAGTAAACAAATACTTCTTTCACGCCGCTGGCATTACTCGCAACTTTCTTTGCAATATCAGCTTCTTTTTGCGTTAAGATTCCCATCAGGTAAACACTGCTGCCTTCAGCAACAATCGCCATTGAGTTCGATGGTAATTGCTCTGTAAAAATCATTTGGGTTTTTATTTTCGACTCAAGGTAAGAGTCATTGGCGCGGGCTGTATAAGTGCTATTAGCGCCTATTACCAACTCGTTGTATACGCTACGGGCATTCTTCATCGCTTTAACATAAGCGCCAGCTTCACCCTTGATATCGGCGTCTTTTGCTTCGCCCGTGATCAACACTTTTTGATTGAACGAAGTGATGTTGATATGTGCGTTATCACCAAATCGCTTAGACAGCGCATTGCCAGCCTCTAGCTCGATGCCTTTGTCAATGGCCTGCACGTTCGGACTACGACGGTCAGCTAGGACAGCTGCACTTGCAGCAACGCCGCCAACAGCCAGAACGCCACATGCCGATAAGAATGAAGTGAGCATTAAAGCAATGAGTAATTTACTTGCGAGTTTGATTTGCATCGTGAATGCTTTCTATTGTTAGGGCGCTATTAATCAAGCAATATGTGATCAACACCATCACACAAACTATGCAACAACACTAAATGTGTTTCCTGAATGCGTGCGGTACGAGTAGAGGGGGCGCAAAGATGGATATCGTCTTTGTCCAAGAGACTTGCAATTTTTCCGCCACCGTTACCTGTCAGCGCAATAATTTTGATGCCCATTTTTTTCGCTACTTCAATTGCCTTCACCACATTCTTAGAGTTGCCTGACGTCGAAATACCCAAGAGGATGTCGCCTTTTTTTCCAAGGCCGCGGACTTGTTTACTAAAAATCTCATCGTAGCTGTAATCATTGCCAACAGCAGTCAAGATAGAAGTATCCGTTGTCAATGCAATCGCAGCAAGCTCTTGACGTTCACGTTCAAAGCGGCCAATCAACTCGGCTGCAAAGTGCTGCGCATCAGCGGCTGATCCACCGTTTCCGCAAGCCATCACCTTACCGCCAGCTCGCAAACACTCAACCATCGCGAGCACGCCATGCGCTACCACTTCTGGAAGAATTTTCTCAGCGTCTTGCTTAACGGCAATGCTGTCTAAAAAATGTTGGGATGCGCGCTTGCGCAAGCGTTCAATCGTATTTTTATCCATAACAATATTATGCGCCAAAGCAGGTCCTTTTTCTGTAACCCACTAATGAAACCAAAAGCAACGTATTCTCTTACTTATTGATTAATCCAGCGCAAAACTTCTACCCATGGACCTGAGCCCATTTGACTTTCTGCAGCAGCAAGATTTACCTGCCGGGGCTCTCTATATGGTTGCCACCCCGATTGGTAATTTAGGGGATATCACCCTGCGTGCTTTGCATGTTCTCAATGCTGTCGATGGCATTGCCTGCGAAGATACTAGGCATAGTGCTGCACTACTGCAGCAATTTGGTATTCATAAGAAGTGCCTAGCTCTGCATGAGCACAATGAAATGGGTGGGGCGCAAACGGTAATCCAGCATCTGGCACAGAACGAGCGCTGGGCTTACATTTCTGATGCGGGTACGCCTGGGGTATCCGATCCCGGAGCCCGACTGGTGGATGAAGTTCAAAAGGCAGGCTTTCGCGTTGTGCCGATTCCAGGGGCGAGCGCAGTGTCTTCGGCGGTCTCTATCGGTGGCGCCGTCATGCTGAACTCAGAAGGGCGCTTTCAGTTTGTAGGCTTTTGGCCCAACAAAACCAAAGAACGCGACGCGCTAATTCATGACATTCGCAGCAGTGCAAAAACCAGCATCTTTTTTGAGTCTCCTCACCACATTAAAGAAACCCTTCTAGTCCTAGCAAATGCGCTTGAGCCAGATCGACAGATAGTAGTAGGGCGCGAGCTGACGAAAAAATTTGAGCAAATTATTTCTGTGCGGGCAAGTGCAATTCCACAGTGGCTTGAAACTGCAAGCAGTCTCAAAGGAGAATTCATTATTTTGGTGGCAGGGCGCCCAGCTAATGCTGATGAGGCTCCTGAGCACGCCTCTCTTTTGCTGTGGGCAAACGCTTTAAGCCCTTACCTTGGCAGTAAAGAGATTGCTGCTGTGCTTGCGCAGGCTTTAGGACTTTCAAAGAAAGAAGCGTATCAAATTGCGCTCGATGCAAAAGCTAGCGATGATGAGAAATAAAAAAGCTGGCTCAACGCCAGCTTTTTCTTTAACGCAGAAAAAATTTATTTTGTAGCTGCTGCAGGCGCCTTAGGCTCTGGTAATTTACCGCCAGCAGAATTAGCCATATAGACAACTGCACGACCCAATTCGTAATCACTAATATCTGTAGGGTTAGAACCGCCGCGAGCTGGCATCGCGCCCTTGCCCTTAATTACAGAAGTCATCAATGAGTCATAGCCCTTAGCAATACGTGGCGCCCAGGCGCTTGCATCACCAAATTTAGGCGCACCTGCCGCACCCGTGGCGTGGCAAGAAGAACAAACCGCTTTATAAACCTGCTCACCCGTTTGAAGTTCGCGTGGAGCGCTTGCATCTTTAAAATTTAACTGGGCAACTGGCTTAATCAATTGCTCGGTAGACTTGGCTGCGTCTGCGCTTTCCCCGCCATCGCGCTTGCCGCTGTTCACATACACCATGAGTAACAAAATAATAATCAAGGGCACAAAAAAGCTTGCGAAGACCATGATGATCAATTGTTTAGGGGACTTAATTAGGCTACCGTGCTCGTTGCTCATAGGACTTTTATCGTTTGACGGGGTTGAGAGGGTTACTTTGCCGTGATTATAACGAGAGCTTGCGTTATAGGCACTTACAATAGCCAGATGATTGTTTTTGCTACTGGCGCCCGTAGCTCAGTGGATAGAGTATTGGCCTCCGAAGCCAAGGGTCGCAGGTTCGATTCCTGCCGGGCGCACCAAAAGCAAAGGGTTTTTGACCTACGTCATGCGACAAAACGCAAAAACCGCTATCATTTGCACCTAACTTATTGATTCTTATCGTGTCTAATTCTCTAAATACAGCGCTCCCCGAGCCATCCATTACCAATCCTTTGGCGCCAGATGCGCCATTACCTCACCGAAAAATCATCCGTAGCTGGCTTGTTCCAATGGCTCAGGGTGAGACCGGTAGAGCATTATTACTTTTGGCAATTGATGCCGCTTTATGGCTTGGCTGTATTGCTGGCACCGTTTTTGTAGAAAGCATTCTGCTGAAAGTCATATTTGGCCTGCTTGCAGGTTTTGTGACTGGTCGCATCTTCATCCTTGGTCATGATGCCTGCCACCAAAGCTTTACCCCAAACCGTGAATTGAATAAGGTTTTGGGTCGAATTGCTTTTCTGCCATCGCTGACCCCATACAGTCTTTGGGATGTAGGTCATAACGTAGTTCACCATGGCCAGACTAATCTCAAAGGGTTTGACTTCGTCTGGGCGCCTTTATCCAAAGCAGAATTTGATGCCTTGCCTTCATGGCGAAAAGGCCTTGAGCGCCTTTACCGGAGTGGCTGGGGTCCTGTTTTCTATTACTTAATTGAAATTTGGTGGAGACGCGAGTACTTCCCAAATGCCAAAAATAAACCCGGTAATCGTCCAATATTTCTTAAAGATAACCTCTTGGTTACTGGCTTTGCCATTCTTTGGATTGCCTGTTTAGTCGCCGGTGCACTAGCGACTGGTCAATCCATCTGCATTGGCCTGCTTACCGGCTTTGCTGTGCCATTCCTATTCTGGAACGGCATGATCGGCTTTGTGGTCTATGTTCATCACACACACCCATCTGTTTCTTGGTATGACAAGAAATCTGAGTGGCTACGCGCCCAGCCCTTCGTATCAACCACCGTGCACCTCACTTTCAACTGGATTTGGGGCTCCCTGATGCATCACATCATGGAACACACGGCTCATCACGTTGATATGAGCGTTCCCCTGTATCGCCTCCAAGAGGCCCAAAATACCCTAGAAACCATCCTTCCAGAGCGTATTTTTGTCCAAAAGTTCTCCTGGGCCTGGTATTTCGACACTGCCCGCAAATGCAAGCTCTACGACTTTGAAAACAAGGCTTGGCTTGATTTTGATGGCAATAAAACGGCTGATTCTGTCAGAGTTGTCCTAACCCCAGCCCCAGCGGGACAAAACGGGTAAAATAGATCTTCTGTTTAGATTTGGCTTACCCGGATTGCCCATGACTACCTCGACTCCAGCTGCAACCCAAGACACTTCCCAGAGCCTGAAATTTTGCTCTTCTTGCAGTCGCGAAAAGCGTCTAGAAGGCGGCACCTGGATTCCCACAAGCAATCGTAAGCAACGCTGGATTTGTGCCAGCTGTCTGTACAACCGCACACATCGCACTGGCTCAGCAAAAACCTAATTTGCGTTTTTGTTGTACGCACTGCTTTTAAGTTCCACCCACAACGTAGGGATTTGTTTGGCGCTGATTACCAAAAGCAGCAATTGGTCCGCGCCTTAGTACAAATTGCACATTAGCGAACATGAATACTCAAGACACATTTAAATTTGCACAAACTCATGAATGGGCCAACCTTGAGAACGATGGACTTATTTGGGTTGGCATCAGCAATCATGCGCAAGAGGCCTTGGGTGATGTGATGTTTTTTCAGGCACCAAAGATAGGACAACAGGTGAAACAAGGCGAAGCAATCGCTGCGATTGAGTCTGTTAAGGCTGCAAGTGATATTCATGCGCCGGTCAGCGGTGAAATTGTTGCACTCAATGAGGAAGTAGATTTGGCGCCAGAGCTTGTAAACGAAAAACCATACGCTGTTTGGCTTTTTAAAATCAAGCCTGTGTCTACTGCAAGCCTGGCGGCCGAGCTAGAACATTTAATGGGCTTAGATCAGTACAACTCCACTGTAGGCGCCTAAGCTATTAGATTGCAATTGGGTCGCGCTCTATTAACCAGCGAATGCGTGATGTTTTACTAATGCGTCCTTGAGAGTCACCTCTCAAATCCTGATCAATGAGCTCGAGCACTTCTTGCAATAGTTTCCGACTTTCGGATTCAATCACCAATTGAGCTCGCTCCGATCCCGCCACTCGCATTACGGCCTTTGGCACGGGATCATAGACTCGCAACTCTTTGCTCAGCAATCCTTTATTTTTTAGGCGCCCCTTAAGGCCACTTAAAAACTGAATAGCCTTATCCAAAGTTTTTCCTTCTGCATGAATCAGCCCTTGATAAGAGTAGGGCGGTAATTGCGCCTCTTCTCTTTCTCTAGCGGTGTGGGATAGAAATCCATCAACATCATGTCGAAGTAAATATTGGTAGACCGCTGCTTCTGGATATTGTGTTTCGATATAAATATCGCCGCCTTCTTGCCCGTCTGTCCCAGATCTTCCGGCGCGCCCTGCCACTTGAACCAGTTGGGAAAATAGTCTTTCCGCAGCCCTAAAGTCCGGCGAATACAACCTACTATCTGCATCGAGCACAGCAACCAAACCAATATTCTGATAATCGTGCCCCTTGGCAATCATTTGGGTGCCCACGACGATATCTACTTTTCCATCATGTATTTCTTGAAAAAGTGTTTCTGCGCCTTTGATTTTTCTGCTGGAGTCCGTGTCTACACGAAGCACTCTAGCGTTTGGCCACATCTCCTCTATGGCATCCTCTAGCTTTTGAGTTCCCTGTCCCAAAGTTTTCAGATCTGCGTTTCCACAATCTGGGCAAAAGCTTGGTATAGGCTTAACAAGTCCGCAATGATGGCAACTGAGTACTGATTTTTTACCGAGAGCTCCTGCCTTGTGCATCACCATATGAGAAGAGCATTGCGTGCACACCGACAACCAGGTGCAAGCATTGCAGCTCAACACCGGTGCATACCCCCTGCGATTTATTAATATCAAACTCTGCTTACCAACTTCTAGATTTTTACTAATGGCATTAGCCAAGGTTTTAGTAATTAAGCTCTTGGTCTTCGGGCTGTTTTTGTCGCCAGGGCTAAATTGGTTTTGAGGATCTCGTGAGTTCACAAGGTGTACTTTAGGCAGCAGGGCGCCTTGAGCTCGCTGATCGAGGCGCAGGTATTCATATCGACCGGCCTTAGCTGCCATCCAAGTTTCTAACGATGGTGTTGCTGAAGAAAGCAAAATCGGAATTTTCTGGTCATGGGCGCGCCAAATAGCAAGGTCTCTTGCAGAGTATCTTGTGCCTTCTTGCTGTTTGTATGAAGGATCATGCTCTTCATCCACTACGATCGCTCGTAAGTTTGGGATAGGAGTTAGGGTGGCTAAACGCGTTCCCAATATGATGCGGGCCTTTCCTGTCATGGCCTCATACCAGGCAACACCTCTCTCTTTTTCCGTTACTCCACTATGCAGCACGGCCAATATTTCATTTGGGAAATATGCGCGCACCCTGCGCTCTAATTGTGGGGTCAAATTAATTTCAGGCACGAGCAATAAAACCTGGGCTGCCTCATCTTGCAGAATGCTCGCTAGCCAATTTAAAAATACTGCCGTCTTGCCGCTTCCGGTTTGACCTTGCATCAAAATTGTCCGGAAGCCATTCTTTTGCTTATTTGTCTCGCCTATCAAGGACTCCAATGCATTGGATTGCTCTTGATTCAATTGATCTGCAGTGATGTACCCCTCTACGAATTCACCATTTTTTTCTTTTGCTTTTTTCTTTGCCGCACTTTCTAATTTTTTGGGGATTTTGTCCCAGTCCTCTGACTTCCGCCACATCTTGGGAATGCTAGGCATGATAGTTTCGCCAAGCGCGTGTACGTAATATTGGCTTGCAAAGTTCATCAGCTTCAGTAGCGCCCCATCCAATAGCGGTAGGGGGGCTATTTTTTCAATAGACCTTAATTTATCGAACTGATATTCAGAGTGAGCGCTCACCTTTGTAACGATGCCCACTTCTTTGCCTCTGCCGAAAGGTATTTCAACAATATGGCCAATCTGTGGCAAACAACCTAACTTAGCCTCGTCCCATAAATAGTCAAAGCCCTGGGGTAAGGGCTTATCGACGACTATTTGGACCACGATGGGGGTTGTCATGATTTACTTCTATTTTCTTATTAGCCTGTGGATAAGTCTGTGGATATCATCTGATCATTCTGATTTCTAAGCTAATTTACCAGCATCTAATCAATGCTCAGTTTTTAGTCATTATGTATAAAAACTAATATAATCAATAACTTATAATACTTTCTAGAAGTTAAAGATGACTTTCGTTCTCAATCCCACTGAATTTAGCCCTATACCCATAACTGTGCATAACTTTCGTCAAAAATTAAGACTAAGTTAGCAATTACTTTGATTTATGACTTAGATCTAAGAGTGCGCGAGGTTTTTATTACAGACTCTGCCAAAGCGGTGACGCTCTCGGGCGGGGTGAATTGAGAAATTCCATGACCTAAATTGAAGATATGGCCATCTAGCGGATGAAGGCCTGCTTTTAAGACAGGCGCCTGAGCGAGATCCTCTAAAAGGGTGCTTGCTGCTTTGGCAATCTGCTGCGGCTCAGCAAACAAAATGAGAGGGTCAAGATTGCCCTGCAGAGCCAAGGGTTTGTTAATGCCCAGTAATTGCTTTCGCGCGCGACTTAATGACATCGTCCAATCGAGCGCTATGACATCAGCGCCAACTTGCGCCATATCGTTTAGCCAAATACTGCCACCCTTGGTGAACATAATGACGGGAATTTTTTTACCCTCATGCTCACGAGGTAGGCGTGCAATCACTTTTTTGCATCGCAGCTAAAGACATTGTTTGATACCAACCATCTGGGAGTAAACCGCCCCAGGTATCAAAGATCATTAGTGCTTGTGCGCCTGCTTTTACTTGCTCAGTTAAGTAGGTCGCAACGGATTCAACATTGACATCCAAAATATGTTGCAACAAATCTGGCCTACTAAACATCATTGTTTTGGCGTGACGGAAATCATCAGAACCAGAACCGTCAATCATGTAACAAGCCAAGGTCCATGGGCTTCCAGAGAAACCAATCAATGGAACGCGTTGCTTGCCATCCTGAATCAGCGCTTTACGGATTTCTGAAACAGCATCGAAAACATATTGCAGCTGAGACATGTCGGCTACACGTAATTTTTTAACAGCCTCTTCTGTGCGCAAAGGGTGCTCAAAACTAGGGCCTTCACCTGTAGTGAATTTCAAGCCCAACCCCATTGCGTCTGGAATAGTCAAAATATCTGAAAATAAGATAGCCGCATCCAGTGGATAGCGGTCCAAAGGTTGCAGCGTTACTTCAGTTGCATACGCGGGATTTTTAGCAAGGCCGAGAAAACTGCCAGCTTTTGCTCTGGTTGCGTTGTATTCAGGAAGATAGCGCCCAGCTTGGCGCATGAGCCAAAGCGGTGTTTGATCAACCGCTTCACCCAAGCAGGCTTTTATAAACCGGTCATTTAACAGCAAGGAGATGGCCGACTTTTACTTTTTACGACGGAAGCGAGCAATTGCAGCCAATTGAGCTGCTGCCATCGCAAACTCAGACTGGGCCAAGGCCAAATCAAAGTCGGTGCCACGATTTTGCATTGCTTCTTCAGCACGCTTCTTAGCTTCGGTGGCTTTGGCCTCATCCAAATCATGGCCACGAATAGCGGTATCCGCTAAAACAGTAACACGATCAGGTTGAACTTCTAAATACCCACCAGCAACGAAAACAAACTCTTCATCACCATCAGCCTTTTCAATACGAACTGAACCTGGGCGGATGCGCGTAATTAAAGGTGTGTGGCCGTGCAAAATACCGAGCTCACCACTTTCACCGGGGAGAGCAACAAACTTGGCTTCCCCGCTGAAAATAGATTTTTCGGCACTGACTACGTCGACGTAAATGGTTGACATAATTTCCCTAGATGAATTCGATTAAAGCTTCTTAGCTTTCTCAATGGCTTCATCAATTGAACCCACCATGTAGAACGCTTGCTCAGGCAAGTGATCTAACTCACCGCTACAAATCATCTTGAAGCCACGAATCGTTTCTTTCAATGTGACGTATTTACCTGGTGATCCAGTAAACACTTCAGCAACGTGGAATGGCTGGGACAAGAAACGTTGAATCTTACGTGCACGTGATACAGCCAATTTGTCTTCTGGAGACAATTCGTCCATACCCAAAATAGCAATAATGTCGCGCAATTCTTTATAGCGTTGCAATGTCATCTGTACATCACGGGCTACGTCATAGTGCTCTTGACCAACCACTTGTGGGTCGAGCTGACGGCTGGTTGAATCCAGTGGATCAACCGCTGGGTAAATACCCAAAGCAGCAATATCACGTGACAACACAACTGTGGAGTCCAAATGCAAGAAGGTTGTTGCTGGTGATGGATCGGTCAAGTCATCCGCAGGAACGTAAACGGCCTGAATAGAAGTAACAGAACCAGTCTTAGTAGAAGTAATACGCTCTTGCAACTTACCCATCTCTTCAGCCAATGTAGGCTGGTAACCCACAGCGGAAGGCATACGTCCGAGCAAGGCAGAAACTTCGGTACCTGCCAATGTGTAGCGGTAGATGTTGTCAACGAAGAACAAAATGTCACGACCTTCGTCGCGGAATGCTTCAGCCATTGTCAAACCTGTCAACGCAACGCGCAAACGGTTTCCAGGAGGCTCATTCATCTGACCGAACACCATCGCCACTTTGTCGATAACGTTTGATTCTTTCATCTCGTGATAGAAGTCATTACCTTCACGAGTACGCTCACCAACACCGGCAAACACAGATAAACCTGCGTGTTGCTTGGCGATGTTGTTAATTAATTCCATCATGTTTACGGTCTTACCAACACCCGCACCACCGAACAAGCCAACCTTACCGCCTTTAGCGAATGGGCAAACTAAGTCAATAACCTTAATACCGGTTTCGAGCAAGTCAACAGAAGGAGAAAGTTCATCAAACTTAGGCGCTGGCTGGTGAATGGCGCGACGCTCTTCAGTTGCGATTGGACCTGCATCATCAATTGGGCGGCCCAAAACATCCATGATTCGACCAAGTGTTGCTGGTCCAACAGGAACAGAAATTGGCTTTCCTGTAGATTTAACTTCCATGCCACGACGCAAACCATCGCTTGCACCCATAGCAATCGCGCGGACTACGCCGTCGCCGATCTGTTGCTGAACTTCAAAGGTCAAACCTTTTTCAGCAAATGATTTTTCACCGCTATCAACTAATGTCAATGCATCATAAATGTTTGGCATTTTGTCGCGTGGAAACTGAATATCCACCACTGGACCAATACACTGCACAATATTTCCGTTACTCATCGCATTTCTCCGCTTTTAATTCCTGAATTCTGTCGTATTCCTAAACGCTGGCCGCTTAAACAGCAGCTGCTCCGCCAACAATCTCTGACAACTCTTTGGTAATAGCAGCTTGTCGTGTTTTGTTGTATTCCAATTGCAATTCGCCAATCACATTCTTCGCATTATCTGAAGCGGCCTTCATTGAGACCATGCGCGCAGATTGCTCGGAAGCCATATTTTCAGCAACAGACTGGTAAATCATTGCCTCAACATAACGCTTGAGCAGGCCATTCAAAATGGACTCTGCATCAGGCTCGTAGATGTAATCCCAAGATGGGCCTGCTTTTTCTTCTGGAGTTAAAGCGGCTGGCTCTAAAGGCAGGAGCTTTTCTAAAATAGGCTCTTGTTTCATCGCGTTCACAAAGCGGGTATATGCCAAATAAACAGCATCAATCTCACCGCGCTCAAACGCCTCTAATTGGGCAACAATCGCACCAATCAAGACATCCATATGTGGTGTGTCGCCAATATGGGTTATTTGAGAAATCAACTTTGCTTTTGAACGATTCAAAAACTGCAAACCCTTTGAACCAATTGCGGTGTACGCAATCTCAACATTTTTTTCTTGCAGATCACGCACTTGGTTTGTAATCAGACGCAAAACGTTGGTATTTAAACCGCCGCACAGGCCTTTGTCTGTTGTAACCACGATAGTGCCGACTTTTTTAAGCTCGCGAGTTGCCATGTAAGCAGGGCGAAACTCAGGATTAGCTTTTGAAAGGTTGGCAACAATCTCACGAATTTTTTCAGCATATGGACGCGCATTACGCATGCGCTCCTGGGCGCGACGCATCTTGGATGCGGCGACCATTTCCATTGCCTTCGTGATCTTGCGCGTGTTTTGCACGCTCTTGATCTTTGATCGTATCTCTTTTGTGCTTGCCATGATTTATGCGAGCCCTCTTAGAAAGAGGCTGAACGTTTGTAATCCTCAATTGCAGCGCGCAAAGCAGCTTCGTCATCTTTGCTCAAATCTTTGGTGTCTTCAATACGTGCAACTAAGTCAGCGTATTTAGATTTCAAATGATCTTGCAAACCTTTTTCGAATGGCAATACGTTTTTCACCTCGAGGTCATCAAAGTAACCGTTATTTACGGCGAAAAGTGAAGCGGCCATTTCCCAAACCTGGAGTGGCTTGTACTGCGCTTGCTTACATAATTCAGTAACGCGACGGCCACGCTCTAACTGCTTACGTGTGGCTTCGTCAAGGTCAGAAGCGAACTGAGCAAACGCTGCCAATTCACGATATTGCGCCAAGTCAGTACGAATACCGCCAGACAATTTCTTAATGACCTTAGTTTGAGCTGCACCACCAACGCGTGAAACAGAAATACCCGCGTTAATAGCAGGGCGCACACCGGCGTTGAACAAGTCAGTTTCCAAGAAGATCTGACCGTCGGTAATCGAAATCACGTTAGTTGGCACGAATGCAGAAACGTCACCAGCTTGAGTTTCAATAATTGGCAACGCAGTTAAAGAACCTGTTTTACCTTTTACTGAACCATTTGTAAATTTCTCTACGTATTCAGCATTTACACGAGCAGCGCGCTCAAGCAAACGTGAGTGGAGGTAGAACACGTCGCCAGGGTAAGCTTCGCGGCCTGGTGGGCGACGCAAGAGCAATGAAATCTGACGGTATGCAACCGCTTGTTTTGTTAAATCGTCATAAACGATCAAAGCGTCTTCACCGCGGTCGCGGAAGTATTCGCCCATTGTGCAACCAGCGTATGCAGAGAGGTACTGCATTGCTGCAGATTCAGATGCACTCGCTGCAACAACAATGGTGTAATCCATTGCGCCGTTTTCTGAGAGCTTGCGTACAACGTTAGCAATCGTGGAAGCTTTTTGACCAATCGCAACATAGACGCAATAAACGCCTTTGCCTTTTTGGTTAATGATCGCATCAACCGCAACAGCTGTCTTACCAGTTTGACGGTCACCAATGATCAACTCGCGCTGACCACGGCCAATTGGAACCATTGCATCAATCGCCTTCAAACCAGTTTGAACTGGCTGACTTACTGATTGACGTGCAATAACGCCTGGAGCAACTTTTTCAATAAAGTCAGTTAATTTTGCGTTGACCGGACCTTTGCCATCAATTGGCTGACCCAATGCATTCACTACGCGACCAAGCAATTCTGGGCCAACTGGAACTTCCAAGATGCGGCCAGTACATTTCACTGGATCGCCTTCTTTAATGTGGGTGTATTCGCCCAAAACCACGGAACCAACTGAATCGCGCTCAAGGTTCAATGCTAAGCCGATAGTGTTGCCAGGAAATTCCAACATTTCCCCCTGCATCACACCAGACAAGCCATGAACGCGGCAAATACCGTCGGTCACTGAAATTACAGTGCCTTCATTGCGACTCTGGGTATCAACACCCATTTCGCTAATTCGGCTTTTGATCAGCTCGCTGATCTCGGAAGGGTTGAGTTGCATTACTTACTCCTGGGTCTTATTTCGTATGTTCTTAATGGGATAACTTATGCGCCAAGACTTACTTGCATTTGAGCCAACTGTGCCTTAACTGAACTATCCAAGACTTCATCACCAACTTGAATGCGTACTCCGCCAATCAATGCTGGATCAACTTGAATAGTTGGGCGCAATTCTTTACCCCCAAAACGCTTCTTCAAACTTGACAACAAATCATTTAATGCGCTTCCCTCAATAGGAAAGGCACTGGTAATCATTACTTCTGCTGCACCTTCGCTTTTGTTCTTCATTGCCTCAAATTGACGTGCAATTTCAGGAACGGCAGCTAAACGATGGTTTTGATTCACAAGACTCAAAAAGCTAGCGATCTTGCCGGCCAGCTTTGTTTTCACCATGCCAGAAAGAAGCTTCGTCAAATCATCCGCAGATACTTTTGGATTATTTGATAAGACGGCAATCTCTGGCTGCTCGGCAAGCTGAGCCAGCTCACTTAACTGCTCCAAAATGGTAGCAAGTTCAGCAGGCTTGGCGCTTTGAAAAAGCGCTTCAGCGTAAGGGCGGGCAATCGTGGCTAACTCAGCCATATCAAAGCTCTGCCTTTAATTGATCGAGCAAAGCGCCATGCGCTTTTGCATCAACCTCGCGGCGCAAAATTTGCTCAGCGCCTTTAACAGCCAAAACAGCAACCTCAGCACGCAAGACTTCGCGAGCACGAGTAACTTGTTGATCAGCATCTTCTTTGGCTTGCGAAATAATCCGGGTAGCCTCAACTTGAGCATTGGCTCGGATTTCTTCTGCAGACATTTGCGCACGCTTTTCAGCGTCAGCAACACGAAGCGCACCTTCTTGGCGTGCCTTAGACAGCTCTTGTTCCGCAGCATTGTTTGCGAGAACTAATTCTTCTTTTCCGCGCTCGGCCGCAGCCAAACCATCAGCAATTTTGGTTGAGCGTTCGTCCAATGCCTTAACTAGCGGTGGCCACACAAAACGTGCAACAACCCACCATAAGACAAAGAAAACGATCATTTGCGCGAATAGGGTCGCGTTCAGATTCACGATATTCCTTTCAGTATTGTTGAGAACGGTTGGATGACTGGATAGTCATCCACGCCAAAACAATTACTTAATAACTGCTAGCAGTGGGTTTGCGAAAGCAAACAACATTGCAACACCAACGCCGATCAAAAACGCAGCGTCGATCAAACCAGCCAAAAGGAACATCTTGGTTTGCAATTCATTGATCAATTCTGGTTGACGGGCAGCGCCCTCAATGAACTTACCACCCATTAGGCCAATGCCCAAACAGGCTCCTAATGCGCCGAGGCCGATGATGAGGCCAATACCGATAGCGGTTAGTCCTTGAATGTTGGCTAAGAATGCTTGCATGTTTACTCCTAAGTATTGAAGGTGAGGTTAAAAATAAAAAAGGTTAATGGTGACTATGGGCTTGCCCAATGTAAACCAAGGTCAACATCATGAAAATAAATGCTTGTAACAAAATAACTAAGATGTGGAAGATCGCCCAAGCTGAGCCAGCAATAACGTTGCCGACGAAACCAAGCATGTACAAATCTAAGTTAAAGGTCCACATACTACCCAAAAGGGCGATGAGCAAAAAGAGTAATTCGCCTGCGTACATATTGCCGAAAAGTCGCATACCGAGCGAAACGCCTTTAGCAATATATTCAATGATATTCAAAATGAGGTTGAAAGGTGCTAGGTACCACTTCGCACCAAACGGGGCCGAAACCAGCTCATGCATAAAGCCCCCTAAGCCCTTCACTTTGAAGCTATAGAAGAACACTAATAGGAGAACTGAAAACGATAGGCCGAAGGTGGCATTCAAATCAGTAGTAGGCACTATCTTGTGATGGGGAACGTGAACTCCGAAACTACCAATAAATTGATTTACGCCAAAGATCCAATCTACAGGCACTAAGTCCAAGGTATTTAAAAGAATGATCCAGCAAAAAACAAACAGGGCTAGTGGCGCAATGAAGCTGCGATCGCCATGAACAATGCTCTTGGTTTGGTTATCTACCATCTCAACGAGCATCTCAACTAAACATTGAAAACGACCAGGAACCCCAGGGGATGCTTTGCGAGCAGCTAGAACCAACAGAAAAACAGTGATCAACCCCATTAAAGAGGTCCAAAAGATGGTGTCTAGATTAATGATGCTGAAATCAATAACTGAGGTTTGCGCCCCGCCAATGTTATTGAGGTTTTGCAAGTGCTCAGCAATATAAGCAGTGGGTGTAAGCGGTTCGCTAGCCACATGATGGGCTACCTCTGCTGCTGCGTTGACTTCGCTAGACATCTCTGAACTTGTCCTTATCTATATTGACTGCTTGTTACTTCCAAAACCACCCCAATAAATAACATTTGAGCGTGGCTAAATAAGTGACAAGCAATGGAATCCATTTCAAATCAGGTTGCTTTAGAGTAAAGCCAATAAACAGGAGGATGGTTGCTAGAATTTTAATAAATTCGCCAGAAACCACTGCTGTTAAATAACCGCCAGGACTTGATTTGACATTCTTTTTTGCTGCCTCTAATCGCAGTAAAAACAACGCAGAAGGCAAAAACCCAATCAAACCGCCCACTAAAGCCGAATAAGTATAAACGTTTCTCTCTGTCAATTCGCCAAAAAGGTAACAAAAGCTGGCGATTATCAGGGTAAGCACCACCTGAATACCGACAATGAGCCACCCATTAATTGAAGAAAAGCTTTTGGGCTTTGCTTTACGCAAAGCATCCATCTCTGCTTTGCTAAGGGCCTTGTATGAGTCGTCTTCCTTCTCATCCCAATTACCAGTATTCATTGGTCGATCTTTAATCAAGCCCAATACCCAACTTTTTTAGTAAAGAATCGAGCTCATCAAATTGGCTAAAGCGAATTCTGAGCTCGCCCCCCCTGCCCTTGAACTTAAATTCAGCGCTTAAACCAATTAAATCTGCGATTTCCTGCGTTAAACGACGCATATCCGGGTCTCGGCCCGTACCAGCAGCTAATTCACTCTTGCCTTTGCTCTTTTTGTCGCCAATCTGCCCGCCTGCCCGCGCCAAGGCTGTAGACATTCTTTCGGCCTCGCGCACCGATAGTCCTTGTGCAGCAATTCGTTGCGCCAAAGCCACCTGGCTTGCGCCAGGCAGAGGGAGTAGGGCACGTGCGTGGCCCATATCAATATCACCAGCCAACAGCATAGCCTGTACAGGTTTTGCCAACTGGCTCAATCGCAACAGGTTGGTAATGGCGCTACGCGATTTGCCAACTGCTTTGGCTGCTTGCTCATGCGTGAAACCAAACTCTTCAATTAAACGCGCCAAACCCTGTGATTCTTCGAGAGGGTTTAAATCCTCACGTTGCATATTTTCGATTAAGGCCATCGCTGCCGCGGCCTGATCATTTGCGCCAGAAACCAGAACGGGAACCTCTGTAAGACCCGCTAATGTGGCCGCACGAAAACGGCGCTCTCCCGCAATAATTTCATACTTGCCGGTAGAGACTAAGCGCACCAACAATGGCTGCATCACACCTTGCTCGCGAATGCTTTCAGCCAGCTCTTGCAATGCGCCGGTCTCCATTTTTTGGCGGGGCTGATATTTGCCTGCCTGCAATGCTGTCAATGGCAAACGATTAATCTCTGCTGGCGAACTTTCCTTCTGAGCCTTTTCACCAAGCAGTGCATCGAGCCCGCGACCTAAACCTTTTTTCTTAATGGCAACCATGATTTCCTAAACTGTTTCCAGTAATTACATTTGTTTAATACGTTCGACCATTTCAGCGCCGAACTCTAAATATGCCTTTGCTCCTCGTGAGGTCTTATCAAAAGCAACCCCAGGAAGCCCGTAGGACGGGGCTTCAGCAAGTCTTACATTACGCGGAATAATTGTTTTAAACACCTTGTCGCCAAAATGCTCTAGCAACTGATCTGATACTTGCTGCTGAAGTGTCATACGCGGATCAAACATCACGCGCAACAAACCAATAATCACAAGATCTGGGTTTAGGTTTGCGTGAACTTGTTTAATCGTATTCACTAGATCAGATAAGCCTTCTAGTGCAAAGTATTCACACTGCATCGGTACTATCACGCCATTAGCAGCACACAAGCCATTTAATGTGAGTAGTGATAGGGCCGGCGGACAATCGATCAAAATAAAATCATAATCATTGGCTACCTTAGCCAGCGCATCTTTTAAGCGCTGCTCACGTGAATCTAAATCAACCAATTCAATTTCAGCGCCGGCTAAATCTCGATTTGCAGGTAGCACATCAAAGCCAGAGCTCTCACAACGTTGTACGCTATCTTTAACGGCGGCCAACCCAATCAGCACTTGGTATACGCTGTTGTTGAGATTCGCTTTTTCTATGCCCGAACCCATCGTTGCATTGCCTTGTGGATCCAAGTCCACCAATAAAACACGCTGCTTATGACCAGCCAAGCCCGCAGCTAAATTAACAGCCGTAGTTGTTTTACCAACTCCGCCTTTTTGATTTGCAATACAGAATATTTTTGCCATAGCCAGTCTTAATGGTCCTGCTCTAAAGGGGTAATTTTCTCACGGGGGCTTAGTACTAAAAGCCGTCTTTCTGCTGCTAAATGGGGTATTTGCAAAGGCGCATCCAAGACTAAGCGCCAAGCATCCAAGCAAACCTCTTGCATTTCTTCGTCGGCCTTCTTGCCCTTCATGGCAAAAACAAGACCGCCGGGCTTCAATAGGGGTAATGACAGCTCTAAAAAGCGCGCCAAACTCGTAAATGCACGCGAAATGACGGCATCAAACTGAGCTGGTTGCTGCACTGCAACAACTTCCACGCGCTCACTTAGCACTTTAATGTTTTTTAATTTCAACCTGCCGCGTACATGCTGCAAAAAAGCAGTCTTTTTGCGTACAGCCTCAATTAAGGTTAAACGCCACTCTGGTTGCAATATTGCGATGGGAATAGCCGGCAGCCCACCACCTGAGCCCAGATCAGCAATTTGGGGTGATGTGCCCTGCAAAAATTCTCTCATAACTGGCAAAACTGCAATAGAATCAATTAGATGCAGTCGTATTGATTCTTGCTCGCCCTCAATGGCTGTGAGGTTGTGGACCTGATTCCAGCGGCCCATTTCATGCAAAAACAGATCTAAATTAGCAATATTTTCCTGGCTTAAATCCAAGCCCAATTCCTCAATACCCAGTGCCAGCAAATCCTGGCTCACGCGATCTCCTGAGAACGGCCCAAGCCTTTTTTAAGATGTACTAGCAGCAGTGATAACGCGGCCGGCGTAACGCCGGATATTCGTCCGGCCTGACCCAATGTTTCTGGCTTATGCAAATTTAACTTCTGCTGGACTTCTTTGGATAGTCCCACCACTTGTGAATAGTCCAAAATTTCCGGCAAAGGAAAGCTCTCGTTATGTTCTTGACGTGCGATTTCCAACGCCTGCCTATCTATATAGCCCTGGTACTTCACTGAAATCTCAACCTGATCTGCAATCTGGCTAGCTATACCTGAATCCTCGTCCAACGCCCCAGGTGACCACATGCCGTCTGAAAGACCAGTAATAGCTTGATAGGTGACTCCAGGACGCCTCAAAATATCTGCCAAACTGCATTCGTGGGATAAATCTTGGCCCAATAAGCCTGAAACTGCCTTTGCAGACTCGTGCTTTGGTCCTATCCAAATCTCCTGCAAACGAGATGTTTCACGTGAAACAGCCTCTTGTTTCCTGCAGAAGATATTCCAGCGATGGTCGTCTACCAAGCCTAAATCGCGGCCTATCTTAGTTAAGCGCATATCTGCGTTGTCTTCCCTCAGGCTTAAACGGTATTCTGCGCGACTGGTAAACATTCGGTATGGCTCTTGAACGCCCCTTGTAATGAGGTCGTCCACTAGCACGCCAATATAGGCCTCGCTACGTTTGGGCAACCATGGCTCTTTACCTTGAGCAGCAAGGCCGGCATTAATTCCGGCGAGCATGCCTTGGGCGGCCGCCTCTTCGTAGCCGGTTGTGCCATTAATCTGACCCGCAAAGTAGAGCCCGGCTATGGCTCTGGTCTCTAGGCTATGGCGCAATTGGCGCGGATCAAAAAAGTCATACTCAATTGCATATCCTGGGCGGACGATAACGGCAGCCTCCATCCCCCGAATACTTCGCACTAAATCCCATTGAACATCGAAGGGCAGGCTAGTGGAAATGCCATTTGGATAGAACTCATTCGTTGTCAGGCCCTCTGGCTCCAAAAAGATTTGGTGGCTATTTCTAGAGGCAAAACGATGAATCTTGTCTTCAATCGAGGGGCAATAGCGTGGGCCAACACCTTCAATCACACCGGTATACATCGGGGAGCGATCTAAACCGCCCCGAATAATGTCGTGTGTTTTTTCATTGGTATGAGAAATCCAGCAGGGAACCTGTCTAGGGTGTTGTTCCGGACGACCTAAATAGGAAAAAACAGGCACCGGATCTAGGTCTCCAGGTTGCTCAAGCATTACTGAAAAATCAATAGTGCGGCCATCAATTCGGGGTGGGGTACCAGTCTTGAGTCTGCCCTGGGGTAGCTTTAACTCTTTCAGGCGCGCCGACAAAGAGACCGCAGCTGGATCGCCAGCACGACCGCCAGCATAATTATTGAGGCCCACATGAATTTTGCCGTCTAAAAAGGTGCCTGCCGTGAGGACAACCTTCCTAGCCGTAAACTCCAAACCCATTTGGGTAACAACGCCTTGGACCTCATCACCCCTCACCAGCAAGTCATCAACAGCAGCCTGAAATAGGGTGAGGTTTTCTTGGTTCTCTAGGCGGCGGCGAATGGCCGCTTTGTATAAAATTCGGTCGCCTTGAGCGCGCGTAGCCTGAACCGCAGGCCCCTTGCTAGAATTTAAAATCCTAAACTGGATACCGGCTTCGTCTGTTGCTGCAGCCATGGCGCCGCCCATGGCATCAATTTCTTTTACCAGGTGACCTTTGCCTATGCCACCAATAGATGGGTTGCAGCTCATGGCCCCCAAGTTTTCAATACTATGGGTAATTAATAGGGTGTCGCAACCCATGCGAGCTGAAGCAAGGGCGGCTTCAGTCCCAGCGTGACCACCTCCAACCACAATGACATCGAAACTCTTGGAATAACGCATGATTTGCCTCTGATAGGGCGATGATCATAGCATTTTGTTTGTTTCACGTGAAACAAAACCACATGATAAGTCTGTATAAAAATTATCATGCATCATAAGTTATTGATTTTATTATATAAAAGTCTTTTAAGGCCCTAAAGCTTACAACATTCAAAGCCCGCACAGACGCTTAGATATGACATCTTTATCAGCTATTACAATGAATAAATGGACCTATCTTTATCAGCAAAACTATTAGAGCTACAAGAGCGGACACGATCGTTCATACGCGATCAAATCATTCCTCTTGAAAACGACCCGCGCCAAAATGAGCACGGTCCATCAGAGGAGCTCAGAAAAGAACTCATAGAGCTTGCGCGCACTGCCGGTCTTTTAACGCCTCACGCTTCGGTAGAGATGGGGGGGCTAGGGCTTAGCCATTCTGAAAAAGCCATTGTTTTTGAAGAGGCTGGCTATTCTTGGTTGGGGCCAACCGCGATGAATATTCATGCGCCTGACGAAGGCAATATTCACCTGCTAGAAGAAATTGCAACGCCAGAACAAAAGGAGCGCTGGCTCAGGCCCTTGGTGGCAGGCAAAACACGTTCTTGTTTTGCAATGACTGAGCCCGACCCAGGCGCTGGATCCGACCCATCAATGCTCATGACAACCGCCACCAAAGATGGCGATGACTACATCATCAATGGCGTGAAGTGGTTTATTACTGGTGCCGACGGAGCAGATTTTGTCATCATCATGGCACGGGGTGAAGATGGATCCGCAACGATGTTTCTCTCGGATATGAAAGAGAAGGGCATCGAGCTCGTGCGCAATATGGACGCGCTTGATAGCTGCTTCACTGGGGGTCACGGTGTTCTTCAATTTAATAAGCTACGCGTACCAGCAAATCAGATATTGGGCGAGCTTGGTAAAGGATTTAAGAATGCGCAGGTCCGATTGGCGCCTGCTCGGCTTACACATTGCATGCGTTGGCTTGGACAAGCCCGACGAGCTCAAGATATTGCCATCGCTTATGCAAAACAAAGACAGGCTTTTGGTAAATCTTTGGGCGAGCACGAAGGTGTTGGTTTTATGATTGCAGACAATGATATGGATCTGCAAACTTCTCGACTCCATATTTGGCACACTGCATCGGTTTTGGATCAAGGTCAACGCGGTAACTTTGAATCCAGTCGTGCCAAAGTAATTTGTTCTGAAGCTGAGTGGCGCGTTGTGGATCGATGCGTACAAATTTTAGGTGGCCAAGGCGTCACTGGCGAAACACAGCTCATGAGAATATTTAAAGATATGCGCGGCTTTCGTATCTATGATGGGCCAAGTGAAGTGCATCGTTGGAGCATGGCACGCAAACTCATTGGCAATAAAGAAACAAAGTAATGGGACTCGATCAGCTTTTTAGCCTAGACAATAAAACGGCCCTAATTACTGGGGCTTCGAGCGGCATCGGAAAACATTGCGCACTACTACTTGCTACAGCGGGGGCTAAAGTAGCCCTTGCATCTAGACGTGTTGCCCAACTGCAATCCACCGTCGATGAAATTACAAAACTTGGTGGGCATGCAAAAGCTTTTGAATTAGATGTCACCAATAAAAAAAGTGTTGTTAAATGTTTTGATCAAGTTCTTGAGTGGTCAACCCCAACGATCATTATCAATAATGCGGGCGTCAGCACTAATGGAAAGTTACTTGACCACAGCGAAGAAGATTGGGATCAGGTAATTGACACCAATCTAAAAGGCTCTTGGTTGGTGGCCACCGAAGCTGCAAGGCGATTAATAGCAACGAGCAACTCAGGAAGCATAGTCAATATTGCCTCTATACTTGGGGAGCGTGTGATTGGTGGTGCGGCGCCTTATGTCATCTCTAAAGCAGGGGTGATACAAAGCACTAAGGTCATGGCTCTTGAACTTGCGCGCCACCAAATTAGAGTGAATGCGCTATTGCCGGGCTACGTAATTACCGATCTCAATCGTGAATTTTTACTGAGCGATGCCGGTCAAAAAATTCTGACGCGGATACCCTCGCGGCGCTTTAATGATTTAGAAGATTTAAATGGCCCCTTATTGTTGTTGGCCTCTGATGCCAGCAAAGCCATGACTGGCGCAACCATAGCGGTAGATGGTGGCCACCTTGTTAGTGGCCTGTAAGTTGGCGTAAATAAACGCAATGCCCAACCCCTCATTTCAAGAACCGCTTGCTCAATATTTAAAAGGGCTTGGCCTTGTCAAAGGCCCGATACAACTCAGCCAATTAACTGGCGGCCAATCCAATCCCACCTTCAAAATCAGCTGCAGCAATGAACACTTTGTCCTCAGAAAAAAACCAGCTGGGATCTTATTACCTTCTGCGCATGCTGTTGATAGAGAGCATCGAGTGATGAGGGCGCTAGCCAATACAAATGTTCCCGTTCCTCGAATGTTGGCCTATTGCGAAGATGAAAACATTGTTGGTACCGCATTTTTTATCATGGAGTATCTTGATGGGCGAGTCTTTGTTGACCAAACCTTGCCGCAATTACCGGCTAGCGAACGACATGTCATTTATGAGCAAATGAATAACACCATCGCTGCAATACATCGCCTTGACTACACCTCACTTGGATTAGAAAGTTTTGGTAAGCCCGGCAATTATTTTTCTAGGCAAATCACACGCTGGTCTCGTCAGGTTCGCGAGGCAAACATTCCCATTCCTAATTCGCTCAACAAGTTGATGGACTGGCTTCCAGAGAACATCCCCAACGAAGATGAAACCTCACTGATTCATGGTGATTTTCGGATGGATAATCTTATTTTTCACAAGACCGAACCGCGCGTTATTGGGGTCTTAGATTGGGAGCTCTCAACCCTTGGCAACCCCTTGGCTGATTTTGCGTATCAATGCATGGCTTGGAGAATTGCTCCGAGTTTGTGGCGAGGAATACAAGGGGTAGATTTAGTGAGCCTAGGAATACCGAGCGAAGCTGAATATATCGCCCTGTATGAAAAAAAGATTGGGCGCCCAATTGCAGAGCACTGGCCATTTCTGATGGCCTACAACCTATTTAGAATTTCAGCAATTTTGCATGGCATTAGCAAGCGTGCAATTGATGGCAATGCAAATGCCAGCGATGCGATTGAAAACGGAGAAAAGGCGGGGGCTCTGGCTGACCTAGGTTGGGCTTGCGCGTCAAACTAAATTCGCAATACTTTATTACTTCTTAATAAAGATTCCAACCAGGCCGCGACGAAAAGCCATTACACAAAGGACGAAGATTAGTCCGGTAACGATGGTAACCGACTCGCCCAAAGAGTTAAACCAAGACACCCCTGTTATTTGAGCTAAGAAAGTTCCAATTTCACCAACGCGGTGCTCAAGCAGAACAATCACTAATGCGCCCACAAAGGGGCCCGCAAAAGTACCAACCCCACCAACTAAGGTCATTAATATGACTAAGCCAGACATTGTCCAGTGAACATCTGTAAGGGTTTCAAAGCCCAACACCAAGGCCTGAACGCCACCAGCTAAACCGGCAAGCGCTGCAGACAATACAAATACTAAAAATTTAAAGCGATTTACTTTGTAACCCAAGGAAATCGCACGTGGCTCGTTCTCTTTAATGGCTTTAAGTACTTGTCCAAACGGAGAAGAAATGATTCTCTGAATAAATAAAAATCCACCAAGCACAACTACTAAAACAAAATAGTAAAGATTCAAATCATTTTGAAGATCAATCAAGCCGAATAGCTCGCCTCTTGGGATGCTCTGAAAACCATCCTCACCACCTGAGGCTGGGGCTTGCAGGCAAATAAAATAAAACATCTGCGCCAACGCCAAAGTAATCATGGAAAAATAAATGCCTTGACGACGAATGGCTAGTCCTCCGATAAGCGCACCTAAAGCCGCAGCAAAAACCACGCCGAGCAGGATGCCAAGCGCTGGACCGGCGCCCATGTCGCGCATGAAATAACCAGCGCAGTAACCGGCGCCACCAAAAAAGGCGGCATGGCCAAAAGACAAAAGGCCAGTAAAACCAAGTAATAAATTAAATGCTGCGGCAAAAAGCGCAAAACATAAAATTTTCATTAGAAAGATTGGGTAGGCCGTAAATGGAGCTGCTATTGCAAGCACAATCATCACCATCAAAAACCAATGCTTAGGTAGCCTCATTTTTCACGCCCAAACAAGCCTGCCGGCCTAAACAACAAAACAATCACCATGATGGCAAACACCACAGTGCTTGAGGCTTGGGGATAAAACACTTTTGTTAAACCCTCAATCAAACCTAAGCCAAGGCCGGTGATGATTGAGCCCATGATTGAGCCCATGCCGCCAATAACCACAACAGCAAAAACAACAATGATCAGGTTGGACCCCATCAAAGGAGAAACTTGAATAATCGGCGCAGCAAGCACGCCAGAAAACGCAGCAAGCGCAACCCCAAACCCATAAGTTAAGGTTGTCATCAACGGGAAGTTCACACCAAACGCCTGAACTAATTTAGGGTTTTCAGTGCCAGCTCGCAAATAGGCGCCGATGCTGGTTTTTTCTATTACGTACCAAGTTGCAAAACAGACTGTTAGCGAAGAAAACACCACCCAGGCGCGGTAGTTTGGCAAGACCATGAACCCCAGATCAGTAGAGCCACTTAATAACTCTGGAGCGCTGTAAGCGAGACCAGATGCTCCATAAATAGAACGAAGCACGCCCTCAATAAATAAAGTTAAACCAAAGGTCAGCAAGAGGCCGTACAAATGATCGAGCTGATACAGGTGCCTCAGCAGTAGGCGCTCAATCACAATTCCAACTAAGCCGACGACTATTGGTGACAACAACAGCATTACCCAATAATTAATTCCAAAATACTGCCCCGCCATCCAAGTCACGATGGCGCCCAGCATAAACATCGCGCCATGTGAAAAGTTGATCACATTTAAAAGGCCAAAAATAACCGCCAACCCCAAACTGAGGATGGCGTAAAAACTGCCGTTAACCAGCCCCAAAAGGAGCTGGCTTAACAGGGCGGAACTAGAAAGGCCGAAGATTTCCAAGATTTACTTATTCAACAAAGCACACTTGGAATCAGGTGGAATGGTGAAGGCTTTTTCCCCTGACAAGGTAGACACTAGCTTGTAATAGTCCCATGGGCTTTTAACTTCGCTTGGGGTTTTAACCTCAAAGAGATACATGTCATGCACCATGGTTCCATCTTTACGAATGTAGCCATTTTTTGTAAACATGTCGTTAATTTTGGTTTTACGCATCTGAGCCATCACTTTGTCTGAGTCATCAGTACCGGCAGCCTTAACCGCATTGAGGTAAGTCATGGTGGATGAATAGTTACCCGCCTGAACCATGCTAGGCATACGCTTCATTTTTTCCATAAAGCGGCCAGCGAACTTACGCGACTGATCGCTCTGATCCCAATACCAAGCCTCTGTTGCTAACAGCCCTTGCGCATTCTTAATGCCAATAGCATGAACATCGGTGATGAACACTAGCAAGCCAGCAATCTTCATGGTCTTGGTGATACCAAATTCGTTAGCAGCTTTCACGGAGTTGATTGTGTCGCCACCCGCATTAGCCAGCCCAAGAACTTGGGCTTTTGAATTTTGTGCCTGAAGTAGGTAAGAAGAAAAATCGCTGGCGTTTAATGGGTGCTTAGAGGTTCCTAAGACCTTTCCGCCGCTAGCATTAATCACGTTGGTTGCATCCTTCTCAAGCGCATAACCAAACGCATAGTCAGCAGTTAAAAAGTACCAAGTCTTAAGGCCCTTGTCCATCATTCCCTTGGCAGATCCATTTGCTAAGGCAATAGTGTCGTAGGTGTAATGAATTGTGTAAGGGCTGCACTGTTCGTTCGTTAATGCAGAGGTGCCCGCACCATTATTAATATAGATACGTTTTTTCTCTGCGGCTACTTTAGCGGTTGCCAATGCAGTGCCAGAGTTCGTGCCACCAAAAATCACGGTGACGCCATCTTGATCAACCCACTCTCGTGTTTTAGAGGCTGCAATATCCGCTTTGTTTTGGTGGTCTGCTGAAACAATTTCAATTTTCTTACCTAAAACAGTGCCACCAAAATCTGCGACTGCCATTTTGATCGCCTCTAATCCCCCCTGACCATCAATGTCGGCGTACAAACCAGACATGTCAGTAATAAAGCCAATTTTTACTGGGGCTTGATCCGCCGCGCCAACGCCACCAGAAACCGCAGCCAAAGCTGCTACTGCCAAAGAAATTAAAGTCCGCTTCATGATTTATCCTTTAAAAAATAAAAACCCAATCAAACCCCTAAATACCCATTCAACAATTCCGCTTTAGCTTTTAGCTCAGAACGTTCAACCACTTCAACTATCAAGCCACCCTCTACAACATAATGCCTATCTGCGAGTCCTGCTGCAAATCTGAAATTCTGTTCGACTAGAACAATCGTAAAACCTTTGTTTCTTAATTTAGTAACGACTTCGCCCAGCTTTTGAACAATAACGGGCGCAAGACCTTCGGTAATCTCGTCTAGCAATAAGAGTTTGGCGCCAGTTCTCAAAATTCTAGCCATCGCCAACATTTGCTGCTCGCCGCCAGATAGCCTTGTACCCGGACTATTGCGACGCTCATACAGGTTGGGGAACATCTCATAGATTTCTTCCAAACCCATACCACCTGAAGATATTTTTGGTGGCAGCAATAGGTTTTCTTCGGCACTTAAACTCGCGAAGATTCCCCGCTCTTCAGGGCAATACCCAATCCCAAGACGCGCAATTTGATAGGTAGGGAGAGAGGTGGTCTCCGTTCCAAATACAGAAATTGAGCCCTTCCTCTTACTAGTAAGGCCCAGTATGGTTTTCAGAATGGTGCTTCTGCCGGCGCCATTTCGGCCTAAAAGAGTTACAACCTCACCGTCTCGCACGGCAAAATTAACGCCGTGCAAAATATGCGATTCGCCATACCAAGACTCTAGATTTTTGACTTCGAGCGCCATATTACTCATAAGGACTCGCCCCCGTGGCTGCCCATATAGGCCTCGACCACCAAAGGATTATTGGACACCTCTTGGTATGAGCCTTCCGCCAAAACTGCTCCGCGCTGTAGCACGGTAATGCAGTCAGCAATCGAAGAGACGACCTTCATGTTGTGCTCAACCATTAGGACAGTGCGCCCCTTGGCTACTCGGCTAATCAGCTCTGTGACCCGCTCCACGTCCTCATGACCCATTCCTTGGGTTGGCTCATCTAAAAGCATTAACTCTGGCTCCATGGCCAGGGTGGTTGCAATTTCTAGAGCCCTTTTCCGGCCATAGGCCAAATTGAGAGTTTCTTCATTTGCAAACTCTTCTAAGCCAACCTCATGCAAAAGCTCTAGGGCGCGGTCATTCAGAATGTTTAGAGAATCAATAGATTTCCAAAAGTGGAATTCTGTTCCTAGTCCTCGCTGCAGTGCAACACGAACATTTTCCATGACGGTCAAATGTGGAAAAACAGCAGAAATTTGAAAAGAACGAATAATCCCGCGTCTTGCAATTTGAGCGGGCTCCTCATTGGTGATATCAAAACCATTAAATAGGATTTGGCCGCTACTTGGCTCTAAAAATTTTGTCAGCAAGTTAAAGCAGGTTGTTTTCCCTGCGCCATTGGGGCCAATCAGGGCGTGAATGCTGCCTCGAGCAACTTTTAGGTTGACATCGTTGACCGCAGAAAATCCCTTGAAGGACTTTCCCAACCCTATTGTCTCTAGTATTGTTTCTTGCAAACTAAGCCCTTAATCGTGCGCCAAGGTAAGAAATTGAGAATACCTTAAGATGAGCTTGCCATATATAGCGATAACCCTAGCGATAACCCTAAACTAAACAGGGAGAATTCACTTAGTTTGTGTGAACTGTTTTTAGATAGCCTTGCATTGCAACCCTGGCCGCCTCGTCCATAACATCGGCTGGAATACGTTGGGCCCCCTGCACAATCATGAGTGCATATGGTTTAGCAAGGGTTGTGACTTCAAGACATAAGCGCAGCTCTTCGCCAAACGCGGGAGACTGTCCACGCCAAAAGTTGATGGCCGCCTCAATCTCTTGAATAGTAAAAAACATGGGGTTGAATTTAATTACTTGCTGTCAAGCGCCAGCATTGTGCCGCGACATTTTTTAGCACCACAACGACATTCGTAATCTTTTTTCAGTTGTTTGGTGACTTTACCCTCTACATCAAGAGAGTAGTCGTAGAAAAGCTCTTCACCTAACTTCAAGCTCCGCTTTGCGTAAACGAAAACGCGGGGCTTACCATCAAATGAATCTTCTTTCGTTTCACAGTTTGGCTTGCATGAATGGTTAATCCAACGCGCAGCATTGCCGCCGTACTTAGCATCAATCACGCGACCATCTTCCAATGAAAAATAGAACGTGTGATTTGGGTCTTTGGGGTCGTGAGGGTGGCGCTTTTCTGCCAACTTCCAGCTAATGCGCTCGCCTTTGTATTCAATTAGGGCGTCGCCTTTTTTAACGGGCTTAGCAGCGAAAACACCCTTTCCATGGATGGGGGAGGATTTCACGACAATATTAGAGCGATCCACCTTCGGTGGTTTTAATTTCTTGTTCTTCATGATTTAAACGTCTAGGTTGCGGGCAATCAACGCATTCTTTTCAATGAATGCTCGGCGCGGCTCTACTTCATCACCCATCAACGTTGTAAACACTTGATCAGCAGTAATAGCGTCCTCGATCTTTACTTGCAACAGGGTGCGAGAATTTGCATCCATAGTGGTTTCCCACAACTGTGATGGGTTCATCTCACCCAAACCTTTATATCGTTGACGACTGAGTACTCGCTCTGCTTCTGATAAGAGCCAGGAAAACGCGGCGCGGAAGTCTTGTATGGATTGTTCTTTTTGATTTTTGTCTGGATCACCCCGACGCACCTTGGTGCCCGGCAAAACCTTTCCAGATAAAACTGCAGCAGCATTGGACAGGCTTTGGTAATCATCGCCATGAACAAAATCTGAGTTAATGGAAGAAAGTTTTAGGTTTCCATGAATGCGCCGTGATAGCAACAACTTGAAGCGCTCGGTCCGCTCATCTTTTTGCACAATGATTTCTGGCGGCAGCGCCAAAGGATTTGTGGATTGCGCCAAGACGGTACGCAAACGATCGGCAGACTCGTTTGCTGATGCCTCAGTGTCCAGGTTGAGTTGTGTTCCATCGGCAATGGCGCGCAAAGCGTCTTCGTCGATGGTTCTGGATAGGCGATCAACAATGGATTGAATCACTTGGTAGTGTTTAGCTAGGTCTGCTAAGTCAGCCCCCTCTATTAACTCACCAGATGGCGTCTGCAGCGAAGCGGACTCCAGTGCGATTTTTAGTAGAAGCTGGTTTAGCTCTGCATCATCTTTAATATATTGCTCGTTTTTACCAAACTTCACTTTATAAAGAGGTGGTTGGGCGATATAAATGTGTCCACGCTCAATAAGCTCTGGCATCTGTCTATAGAAGAAGGTAAGCAATAGCGTTCTAATGTGGCTTCCATCAACGTCGGCATCGGTCATGATGATGATGCGGTGGTAGCGCAACTTATCCGCCTTGTACTCTTCGATACCAATACCGGTTCCCAACACCGTGATGAGCGTGACAACCTCTTGACTAGCAAGCATTTTGTCGAAGCGCGCTTTCTCAACGTTTAAGATTTTTCCTTTTAAAGGAAGAATTGCTTGGAAACGCCTATCGCGGCCCTGCTTAGCAGAGCCCCCCGCTGAGTCGCCCTCGACAATAAACAATTCAGATTTTGTGGGGTCTTTCTCTTGGCAGTCCGCCAATTTACCAGGCAAACCTAAACCATCAAGCACGCCCTTGCGGCGCGTCATATCGCGCGCCTTGCGAGCTGCCTCGCGCGCACGCGCAGCGTCTACGATTTTTCCACAAAGTATTTTCGCGTCCGCCGGCCGCTCTTGGAGATAAGCACTTAAAGCCTCAGCAACAATTTCTTCTACGGGCCCACGAACCTCGCTGGAAACTAATTTATCTTTTGTTTGACTAGAAAATTTTGGCTCAGGCACTTTTACAGATAGGACGCAAGCTAGACCCTCGCGCATATCGTCACCGGAGATTTCTACTTTAGCTTTTTTGGCAACCTCATGCTCATCAATATATTTGTTGATGACGCGCGTCATTGCCGCGCGCAAACCAGTTAAGTGAGTTCCGCCATCTCGCTGTGGAATGTTGTTGGTAAAACAAAGCACTTGTTCACTAAAACTATCATTCCACTGCATTGAGACTTCGGCAGTAATGTTGCCACCCAAGTCTGAAGGCCGCATACCTTCTGCATAAAAAATATTTGGGTGTAAAACGTTTTTAGTTTGGTTGATGTACTCAACAAAGCCTTTAACGCCGCCAGAGAAAGCAAAATCCTCTTCTTGGCCAGAGCGCTGATCAATTAACTTGATGTGTACGCCATTATTTAGGAATGAGAGCTCCCGGATGCGCTTAACCAAAATCTCATAATGAAATTCCACGTTTCCAAAAACGGTTTCGTCGGCTAAGAAATGAACTTCTGTTCCCGAATGCTCGGTATCGCCTATTACAGAAATTGGAGAAACACTAACGCCGTTCTCTACTTCAATATTCCGATTTTGAATAACGCCACGTGCAAACTCCATATAGTGAGCTTTGCCATCACGACGAATAGTTAGCTTTAACCATTTTGATAGCGCATTGACACAACTAACGCCAACGCCGTGGAGACCGCCAGAAACTTTATAGCTGTTTTGGTCAAACTTACCACCAGCGTGCAACTCGGTCATAACGATTTCAGCGGCACTTCTTTTGGGCTCGTGTTTATCGTCGTATTTAATGCCTGTAGGTACACCGCGGCCATTATCAACAATAGAAATTGAGTTATCAGTCTGAATGACAACAGTGATCTCAAAGCAGTGTCCGGCTAAGGCTTCATCAATAGAGTTATCAAGAACTTCAAATACAAGGTGGTGTAAGCCGGTGCCATCAGATGTGTCACCGATATACATACCAGGACGTTTACGAACCGCCTCAAGACCCTCTAGAATTTGAATCGATGATGCGCCGTATTGCTCTACTACTTTTTTTTCTTCAGTCATTTTTTTCTAAATTAAATGCGCATTGGCATCACAACATACTTAAAGTCTTCGGAGCCGGGTAGCGTTACAACAGCACTACTATTTGCATCGCCTAAACTGATTTGAATATTTTCATTTTTTAGATTAGATAAAACATCTAACAAATAGCTGACATTAAAACCAATTTCAACAGAGTCGCCGCTGTATTCAGTTTCAATTTCTTCTTGAGCCTCTTCCTGCTCAGCATTGGTAGATTGCACAGTAATACGATTTGGCGATAAAGAAAAACGTACGCCTTTGAACTTATCTGTAGTTAAAATCGCCGCGCGCTGAAGCGCTGCTTGCAAAAGATCCCTACCAACAACTAATGAATTTTTGTGACCCTTAGGAATAACGCGCTGAAAATCCGGGAACTTACCCTCGACCAATTTTGAAATAAGCTCAATATCTCCAAATGAAAACTTCACTTGGTTGGAGGTTAGACTAATTTCAAGCGGCTCTTCAGAATCTTCAAGTAGGTGCTGACACTCTAAAATAGTTTTACGGGGAATAATAATTTCTTGTTTTTGCCCAGATCCAGATGGCGCCTCTGCCAGCTCAACTTGGGAGTAAGCTAAACGATGACCATCGGTTGCAACAGCAATTACCTGTTTTCCCTCAACAACCAATAACATTCCGTTTAAGTAATAACGAATGTCTTGCTGCGCCATTGCAAAATGCACTTGGCTGATGAGTTGGCGAAAGCTCTTTTGCGACATCTTCCAAGTAGCCGTAACCTCTCCAACACTTTGCATCACCGGAAATTCATTGGCAGATAAAGTTTGTAGGGAGAAGCGACTCTTCCCACTCTGTATAACCATTTTATTATCTTTGAGATTAAGCGCCACAGGGCCTTCTGGTAGTGCACGCAAAATATCTAATAATTTTCTTGCTGCAACCGTTGTGGTGACATCCTCAGACCCAACGCCAAAATTTGCATTGGTCGTTATTTGAATTTCAATGTCTGTAGAAATAAAAGAAACCTTATCACCCTGTTTTTTAAAAAGCAGGTTTGCCAAGATTGGCAAGGTGTGGCGACGTTCAACAATTCCACTAACGACCTGAAGGGGTTTTAGTAAGTTGTCACGCGAAGTGTTAACGAGTTGCATTGCTTTTAAATCCTTGTATATATCTTATTAGTAGTAGTAATAAGGCTTGTGGTTTCGGTGGATAACTCAAAAACCTTATATAAAACAACACATTAAAGACCAAAAAACCTGTGGAAAACTTTTGTATAAACGCTGGATAGATCTTGGACAACTTTCTATCAATACCCTATTTTTGCATGAAGCGGACACTTTCCACAATTTATCCACACACAATCCCCAAAGTTATTCATTGAGCTGTCCACAACCTTATCCACAGGCAAAAAACTAAGCTTTTAGGGTTTGCTCTATAACGTGAATCTCATGGTTAAGTTGCCCATCATGTGAGCGCTCCTCACCAATTTTACGAACGGCATGTAAAACGGTTGTGTGATCGCGCCCCCCAAACAACTCCCCAATTTCTGGGAGGCTTTTTTGGGTTAACTCTTTAGCCATAAACATCGCAATTTGCCTTGGGCGAGCAATATTTGCAGGGCGCTTTTTGGAGTACATATCCGCCACCTTAATACTATAAAAATCCGCAACAGCCTTTTGGATATTCTCCACAGAAATTTGCCGATTTTGGATGGAAAGCAGGTCTTTAAGCGCGGTGCGAGCTACCTCAATCGTTACTTCTCGACCGTGGAAGCGCACATAAGCCAAAATTTTGCGCAACGCCCCCTCGAGCTCTCTCACGTTTGAGCGCAAGTGTTTGGCCACAAAAAATGCCACATCCTCACTCATGGGGATGCCTTCGCTGATTGCTTTTTTCATCAAAATGGCAACCCGCATCTCTAGCTCTGGCGGTTCGATCGCCACAGTTAGACCTGAGTCAAAGCGGGAGATCAGTCGATCATCAATTCCCGCCATCTCTTTTGGGTAGGTGTCACTAGTAATAATCACTTGGGCTTTATTGCTTAATAAGGCCTCAAAAGCGTAGAAAAACTCTTCTTGTGTCCGGGACTTACCGCTAAAAAACTGAATATCGTCAATTAATAGGAGGTCTAGGGAGTGGTAATAGCGCTTAAAACGGTCAAATGCCTTTTGTTGGTATGCGCGAACCACATCCGAAACATACTGCTCAGCATGAATATATCGAATCCGCGCATTTGGTTTTTCCTTCAAAAGGTGGTTGCCAATTGCGTGGATGAGGTGTGTTTTGCCTAGCCCCACCCCACCATATAAAAACATGGGGTTGTAGGATGTGCCTGGATTGTGGGCCACCTGAATGGAAGCGGCCCGAGCAAGTTGATTTGCTTTACCTGTTACAAAGGTGTCGAAAGTGAGGTTAGGGTTCAGTTTTGAGTGGTCTTCAATCTCAAACGAACGCTCTTCTGTTAATACTTCGTCTTCTTGGCTGGCTTGGGTTAAATCAGGCTCTGAATTGATTGGGCTTAGGGCTAGAACGGGGGCCGTCAAACCCAAATCTGGGGCGCCCGCCTCAACATCCAAAACAAAGCTTAGGTTTACAGGAAAGCCAAAATAGTGCTCAGCCAATTCTTGAAAACGATCGGCAAAAGTTTTTTTGATCCAATCAAGTTTGAATCTATTTGGCGCTCCAATTGTAAGTGATTGATCACTTACATCAAATGAAATCAACCTCAAAGGTTGAATCCAAGTTTTAAACTGTTGGGGTGACAGCTCGCGGGACAGGATGCCAATAGCACCATCCCAAAAACCCAGGGGGTTTAGTGAATTCAAGGCGGGGGGATTGTTTAAGTTGCTCATATTTTTAGAGGATCCATTGTAGCGAGGCTACAAAGTTATCCACAAGCTAGAAAATCGTGGAAAACCTGTGGATAACTTGTGTACAAAATCAAAAAAACCTTACAAATTAGGTATTTGTAGGAAAAACCCATAAAAAATAAAGAAAAACACCTATATATCAATAAGGATAGGTTGACCTTTTGCTCTGCAACAAGGAAAATACTTGGCTTCCTTAGGATCTATCATGAAAAGAACATACCAACCCTCAGTAGTACGTCGTAAACGCACCCATGGATTTCGTATTCGTATGAAAACCAAGAGTGGCCGCGCAGTTTTAAATGCACGCCGCGCAAAAGGCCGTAAACGCTTAGCTGTTTAATTGATTTAGCTTTTGAATAGCGCCAGGATTTCTGAATTACTCAAAACACGCCCCAAGACAAGTTTGTATTGGGGCTTGTATTTGGCTTCGACAGAGGCTGGTGCGCAAGCTGATTTAGGAATTGCTGTAGCCAAAAAACTGGCAAAACGCGCTGTTGATCGCAACAGAATAAAGCGCATGATTCGTGAATTGGTTTGGACGGCACAAACAACCCATCTCAATAGCAGTGATGTGGTTGTTAAGTTGAAAAAACCGATTGGTCGCGATACGCGTGGCAGACTACGAAAAAAAGAAAAAACACTACTGCGCTCACAGTTTGCAGGGTTGATCTAGCGTGCGCGTCCTAAATAAAGTGGCGATTAAATTGCTCAGGCTGTATCAGTTGCTGTTAAGCCCCTATATGGGGATGCAATGCAAGTTTGTACCAAGCTGCTCCGAGTATGCTTGCGAGTGTTTTAATCATTATGGTTTTGTAAAAAGCCTTGGCTTAACAATTTGGCGCATTGCACGCTGCAATCCATGGTCACAAGGTGGTCATGATCCCGTAGTAAAACAAACAACTCATTAAGTAAACAAATGCAAATGGACTTTAAAAAAACAATTCTTTGGGCTGTGTTTTCCTTGTCGGGGTTGATGCTTTATAACAATTGGATGGTCCATGAGGGCAAGCCCTCTTTATTTGGGGGCGCTCCAGCAACAACCCAGCAAGCAACAAACCCCACCGCTGGTAAAGCAGACGTGCCAACACAGATGTCGGGAGTAGCGCCAAAGGCAAATACAGTAGCGCCTATGGCAGCCGGAGCCACGTCAGATGCTGGCGAAAGATTTGTATTACAAAACGATGTATTGGCGCTAGAAATTAGTGGCAACGGCGCAAATGTGGTCGATGCAAAACTATTAAAAGAATTAACAGCAGACAAAAAGCCGGTTGAGCTCTTTCAGCAGACAGCAACACATACCTATATTGCCCGCTCAGGCTTAATTTCTATGGGTAATGCTGAGTTGCCAAACCATACCAGCGTATTTAAGGCGACCCAGTCTGGTAAAGACGGGTCTGGCAGGCCATTCATTGTCTTGTCGAGCGAGCGAAATGGCGTAAAGCTAGAGAAAACTTTTGTGCTCACCCAGGGCAGCTATGTGGTGGATGTTGGGCACCGCGTAACACAGAGCAGTGCAAGCACAACGCCATTGGTGTTGTATACGGAAATTTTGCGTGATGGTAGCCAAGAACAAAAAATTGGACCATTTGGCGGCGCGTTTTCTGCGAGCACTTTTACTGGTCCAGCGGTTTACACCGGCGTCGAAAAATTCAACAAGCTTCAATTTACCGCCATGGATAAAAACAAAATTACTATCCCAACCCAGGTTCCTGCTGGTGACCCAGCGTGGGTTGCAATGGTGCAGCATTACTTCGCAGCAGCTTGGATCCCCGGGGATAAGCTTGCTAGAGATATTTACGCTGGCAAGGTTGATTTAAATCTGTATCGCATTGGTATTCAAACCCCGCTTGGTGTTGTTGCTCCCGGTACCACTGTCGTAGAAAAAACAAAACTATTTGTAGGCCCTCAGGAAGAGCGCCTCTTGGAGGGCATTGCTCCAGGTTTGGAGTTGCTCAAGGACTATGGTTACCTCACCATTTTGGCTAAACCCATTTTTTGGTTGTTAGAGAAGATTCACTCTTATGTTGGTAACTGGGGTTGGGCAATCATTCTTTTGACAATCTTTATTAAATTGGTTTTCTTCCCACTATCTGCTGCCAGCTATAAGTCTATGGCGAGAATGAAGGAAGTCCAACCACGCTTGGCTCTCATGAAAGAGCAGTTTAAGGGCGAGCCACAAAAGCTAAATCAAGCGATGATGGAGATGTATCGCAAGGAAAAAATTAATCCACTGGGCGGATGTTTACCTGTGGTGATTCAGATTCCCGTGTTCATTTCTTTGTACTGGGTATTACTGTCATCTGTTGAGATGCGTGGCGCGCCTTGGGTGTTGTGGATTCAAGATTTATCAATCCCTGATCCGTACTACATCTTGCCAATCATTATGGCGATCTCGATGTTTGTACAAACTAAATTAAACCCAACACCACCAGACCCTATTCAGGCAAAAGTGATGATGTACATGCCGATTGTTTTTTCGATCATGTTCTTCTTCTTTCCCGCCGGCTTGGTTTTATATTGGGTAACAAACAACCTTCTATCTATTGCGCAACAGTGGCAAATTAATCGATTGTTTGGAAAAAAAGCTGCCTAATAATTTAGGCGCTGCCATTTATTTTATATAAAGCGCATAGCAATGATGACGAGAAAAGTGCCCATCATTGCTGTAGCTACCGCCCCCGGTAGGGCCGGAGTTGGTGTCATTCGCATCAGCGGCGCCGACTTATCGCCAATTACCAAAGCACTTTTTCAAAAAGTACTCAAGCCTCGTGAGGCACATTTACTGACCCTGCGCGATGCTGTTGGTGCGCCCATTGATCAGCTTATCGCGATTCACTTTATTAGCCCAGCATCCTTTACAGGCGAGGATGTTTTGGAGCTTCAGTGTCATGGTGGCCCCCAACTGCTGGAGTTGGTGATGAAGCGTTGCCTAGAGCTTGGTAAAGATAGTGGCCTAGTGATTGCTGAGCCGGGGGAGTTCACCCTCCGCGCCTATTTGAATGACAAAATTGATTTGGCCCAAGCTGAAGCCATCGCTGATTTAATTGATGCGCAAAGTGAAGCGGCGGTAAGGGGTGCTGCCAGATCTTTGCAGGGCTCATTCTCTGACGACATTAATGATTTGATTGAGGAAATTACGCAACTCAGAATTTTGGTTGAGTCGACTCTAGATTTTCCAGAAGAAGAAATTGAGTTTTTGGAAAATGCGCATGCGCGTGAACGGTTAAAAAAAGTGAGTGATAAATTGCTGGCGCTGCGCAGCAGTGCAAAGCAAGGCAAGATTTTGCGTGACGGCATTCAGCTGGTTTTGGCTGGTGCGCCCAATGTCGGCAAGAGCTCTCTACTAAATCGACTGGCTGGCGAAGAGGTTGCCATTGTTACGCCAATCGCTGGGACGACGCGTGATCGAGTGAAGGAAAGTATCAGCCTTGATGGCGTGCCTATGCACATCATTGACACCGCAGGGCTTCGAGAGACGGATGATTTGGTCGAAGCCAAGGGCATCGAAAGATCGTGGGATGCCATCCGATTGGCTGATGTGGTGATCTTTCTAAAGGACTTCAATTCAGAAGCGTCTCCAGAAGCCGCCACTGAAGAAGCTTTAAGAAAGGCAATCTTGCAGGCACTTCCACCCAAGTGTGAGGTGTTAGAGGTTCTTAATAAATCAGATTTGTTAGCGACGGCCGATAGCGCCACGCGCGGTGGCACTTTATTAATTTCGGCTAAAACTGGCGATGGAATTGATGGCTTAAAGAAAAAGATCTTGGAAATTGCTGGTTGGGGCGGCTCACATGAGGGGGCCATTATTGCTAGGCGTAGGCACTTAGATTGCCTTGATCGGGCAGCAGAACATATAGATAAATCACAGCAATTCGCTGCAGATGGGAACATTTCATTGGATTTGTTTGCAGAAGAGCTCCGTTTATCGCAAGATCAGCTTGGACAGATTACTGGAAAGCTGTTGCCTGATGACCTTTTGGGAAAGATATTTAGCCAGTTCTGTATTGGCAAGTAAAGGGTTTGCGCCCACTGGGGTAAGCATATAAATATGTCCGAAATGTTAAAATCATTGGATTAAAAATTAATTCATTCCAAGGGATCCTATGACCACAAGTACCAATGGCCAAATCAATGTTAATGCGCCAGATTATGTAAAAAATACCAAATTAATTCAATGGGTTGCAGACATTGCCGCACTTACTAAGCCTGACAGTATTCACTGGTGTGATGGCTCTCAAACCGAGTATGACAAGCTTTGTGAGCTATTGGTTGCCGCAGGAGTGTTCAAGCGTTTGAACCCTGCAAAACGCAAAAACTCGTTTTTGGCACTCTCAGACCCAGAAGATGTAGCGCGCGTTGAAGATCGCACCTTTATTTGTTCAGCCAAAAAAGAAGATGCAGGCCCAACGAATAACTGGGTAGAGCCAAGCGAAATGCGCGCAACGCTGCAGCCTTTGTTTGACGGTTGCATGCGTGGCAGAACGCTCTATGTGGTGCCATTTTCAATGGGCCCCATTGGCTCCCCAATCGCCCACATTGGTGTTGAGCTCTCAGATAGTCCGTATGTCGCCATCAACATGCGCTTGATGACCCGTATGGGCAAAGCCGTAATTGATCAGTTGGGCGCGAATGGTGAATTCGTACCCTGCATCCACACCGTTGGTAAGCCACTCGCAGCTGGCGAAAAAGATGTTGCATGGCCAAACAATAAAAATAAATACATTGTTCATTACCCAGAGACACGTGAAATTTGGTCCTTTGGATCTGGTTACGGTGGCAACGCATTGTTGGGTAAAAAATGCTTTGCTTTGCGCATTGCCTCCAACATGGGTCGCGACGAAGGCTGGCTGGCTGAGCACATGCTGATCTTGGGAGTAAGCTCACCAGAAGGTAAGAAATACCACATTGCTGCAGCATTCCCATCCGCTTGCGGAAAAACCAACTTCTCCATGATGATCCCTCCAAAAGGATTTGAGGGTTGGAAAGTGACCACTATTGGTGATGACATTGCCTGGATCAAGCCACGCAAAGACCCTATTACTGGCAAGACCCGCCTGTTTGCTATCAATCCTGAGTCAGGTTATTTTGGTGTTGCCCCAGGAACCAATAAGCAAACCAATCAAAACTGTATCGACTCATTAAACCAAGACGTTATCTTTACTAACGTTGGCTTGACGGATGATGGTGATGTTTGGTGGGAGGGTTTGACAGAAACGCCGCCAGCACACTTAATTGATTGGCAAGGTAAAGACTGGACACCAGCAGATGGCGCAGCAGGACGCAAAGCCGCACATCCAAATTCTCGCTTCACTGTCGCAGCAACAAACAATCCAGCGGTTGATCCAAACTGGGACAACCCTGAGGGCGTTGCAATTGACGCATTCTTGTTCGGCGGTCGCCGCTCCAATACAGTGCCTTTGGTTAGCGAGGCGCGTGACTGGGTAGAAGGCGTTTACATGGCCGCAACCTTGGGCTCTGAAACTACTGCTGCGATTACCGGTCAAGTTGGTGTCGTGCGCCGCGATCCATTCGCAATGATTGCGTTTGCCGGTTACAACATGAGCGATTACTTCCAGCACTGGTTGAATGTTGGCAACAAGCTTGCAGCCGAAGGGGCAGTCTTGCCAAAAATCTATTGCGTGAACTGGTTCCGCAAAGATGAGAACGGTAAGTTCGTATGGCCAGGATTTGGTGAGAACATGCGCGTTCTGTCTTGGATCCTTGGGCGCGCAGAAGGCACGGCTAAGGGCCTAGAAACCCCATTTGGTATTTGCCCAGAGCATACCGATATGCATTGGGGTGGTCTTGACTATTCAGCAGAAAAATTTGAGAAAGCCATCACAGTCGGTGTTGATGACTGGAAGAACGAGCTCAAATTACACACTGAATTATTTGAGCACCTTGGCGAACGTTTGCCAAAAGAATTACTAGAGACTCGCGCAAAAATTGAGAAGCGCTTAAACGCTTAATTCCGAATTAGCGGTTTTGTTCGTCTAAGATCAAACAACATGCCCATACCCCAACACCATGAAATAGTGGTGATTGGGGCGGGTATTGCAGGTGCCACCATTGCAAATGAATTACTGGCGCGTGGGCAATCTGTTTGTATAGTCGATGCAGCAAATTCACCAGCAAGCGCTTGTTCAAGCCATGCATACGCAATAGCTCATCCCCATATAGGTAGAGGCTCGCCTCGCCTCTTACGATTAACGCGCATCGCTTTTCTAATGGCCGAAGCACGTTGGGGAAAGCAGTGGAATCAACACGGCATATTCCAGCCGACTAAAAAAGATAAAGCATTTGATCGCGAAGAACTGCAAAAGCATTTACAGGCACTTGATCTTGATAACGATATGGCCAGGCCTTTGGATGCCGGTGAAGTGCAGATACTTTTAGGTGTTGAGCAAAGCGGCGTGTGGTTGCCACGAGGCGCATCCCTTAGCTTAGCTAAGGCTGCAAATGATTTATTGCAGAAACACAAAAGATTGACCTGCTTTTGGAGCACACACATTAACCGTCTTGAGGCGTGTAATGGGGGATGGCTTTTGTTTGATGGCGCAGGTCAGCCAATCATGAGTGCGCACAAAGTCATTGTTGCCGCTGCAATGGAGGCCAAGACCTTAATGGCTAGTGTTGATATTCGCTTGCCGCTAAAACCAGTCCGCGGTCAGTTGAGTATTTTTTCAATCGCTAAGAACGATCCTTGGGTCGCGCAATTACCACGAGTAGGCATCTCTGGCGATGGCTATTGCTTGCCTGCCGAAGAACTTGCGGATGGTAGCCACCGTTGGATAGTCGGCTCAAGTTTTGATGAGGGTGAGGATGACTTGGAGGCTCGCGAGAGCAGTGATATGTTCAATCGTGAGCAGGCCCAAGGATTGCTAGATTACAGAGAGGGCGATAGCACTTCATTAAAAGTTGCCGATTGCTTTGTCGGAATACGTTGTGTTGCCGGTGATCGACTGCCGATCATTGGCGTCCTCACTCAACGCCCTGGCATTTTTCTGGCTACTGCCTTGGGGTCGAGAGGAGTGCTTTGGTCTGCGTTAGCGGCCAAATTAATTACCGCTCAGGTGCTTGAGGACGACTTTGCCTTGCTCGCACGTTTGGGTTTTGCCGCAGACTTAGTTGCCGCGCTTGCACCAGCGCGCTTTTTCGCCGGCGCCTTAGCAGTGCCTTCAGCTTTGGGGGCCTTAGCTTCAAACTCAAAACCAATTTTCCCGTCAGACCCTAAAGCTAAGTAAGCCTTAAAGCCGCGTCCAGTGCGGTTTGATTTGAAGTTGGTTAACAGGTCGGTTTTTCCTTCGGCCAATAACTTCTGCACTTGTTCGGTAGAAATTTCTTGTTGCAGAACAACCTTGCCAGTTTTGAAGTCACAAGTTTTACTTGGGCCAGTATTGTTTTCGCATAAATACCGCATGCCATCTTCATATACCGCGCCAGAACATTTTGGACAGACGCCTAAAGTTTGTCGACCAGTAAAATCAATCGCTTCAGTTTCATCATCTTGCGAATTACCAAAATCAAACTCGAGCTTAAAGCCAGCATTTGGATAGTCGGCATCATCTTCTGGAATTTCGCTTAACTTAATGATGGCGGCAAATGGGCGCCCCATTTTGCTGCGAAAGCCTTGTAGCGGACCAATGGTCTTTTCACGCAGTAGCTCTTCTACTTCTGGGTATTCAAAAGCACGCCCACCAGGGGTCTTGCTAATATTGAAGCCGCATTTCTCGCACGCAAAACGGCGATAATTTTCTTTAATGGGACCCTTGCAATGCGGGCATGGGGTGGACATCGTTGCGTAGTCACCCGGTATGGTGTCACTGTCATATTCTTTAGCGCGCTTCACAATGCGCTGTGTCATCTGCGCAATTTCTTGCATGAAGGTATCGCGATTCATCTTGCCTTGCTCAATCAGCGATAACTTATTTTCCCAGTTACCAGTAAGGTCTGGACGGGTTAACTCTTCAACGTCTAAACCACGCAACAGGGTCATCAACTGAAATGCTTTTGCAGTAGGGATGAGTTCGCGGGCTTCGCGCACCATATATCTTTCAGCTAGCAAGCCTTCAATAATGGCAGCGCGAGTAGCTGGAGTGCCTAAACCTTTTTCAGCCATAGCTTCGCGCATGTCATCGTCATCCACCCACTTGCCTGCACTTTCCATTGCTGAGAGCAATGTCGCCTCGGTGTAGCGTGCCGGGGGTTTTGTTTTGAGCGGAACAGCTGCAATCGATTCGCTCTGAACGGTTTCACCCTCTTTAACGGCAACCAACTCATCATCGGCTTGATTGGACCGGCCGTAAACGGTTAGCCAGCCTGGGTTTACGAGCACTCTACCTTCAGTTTTAAAGTGATGGCCAGAGGCCTCAGTGATGCGCGTGGTGACTCTAAATTCAGCTGCAGGATAAAAGACTGCCAAGAAGCGACGCACCACTAAGTCGTATAACTTGAACTCGGGCTCGCTTAATGTTTTGGGCGCTTCGAGTGTTGGAATGATGGCAAAGTGATCAGAGATTTTTGAGTTATCAAAAATGCGTTTGTTGGGTTTAATCCAACCAGCACCCACTTTTGCTTTTGGATCTTTGGGATCCCCCGTCAAAATTTGCTCGGCAAATGGACGGTACTCTTGCGAATGCTTCGCCAAGTTTTCCATTGTTTGCTTGACGGTATCCAAGTAATCTTCAGGGAGCGCTTTTGCATCTGTACGCGGATAAGTCAGCACCTTATGACGCTCATAAAGCGCTTGGGCTAGGCCTAGTGTGTTTTTTGCAGAAAAACCAAAGCGGGCATTGGCCTCGCGCTGTAAGCTGGTTAAGTCAAATAACTGGGGCGCAAGTTGAGTGGCAGGTTTAGCCTCTTCAGTAACGGTCGCCTTTTTATCGCGACAGGCAGCCACAATGCTTTGCGCAGCAGCCTCGCTCCAAAGTCGATTTTCACGAGCATCTGGAGCGGCTGGATCTTTTTTGAACTTCGGGTCAAACCAGCGACCCTCATAAATACCAGCTGAAGCGATGAACTCTGCTTTCACTTCCCAATAGTCTTTTGAAATAAATTTGCGGATCAGCTCTTCACGTTCCACAACGATGGACAGGGTGGGCGTTTGTACTCGTCCAACGGTCGTCAGAAAGAAGCCACCACTCTTACTATTAAATGCAGTCATTGCCCGAGTGCCGTTGATACCAACTAACCAGTCCGCTTCAGAGCGGCAACGGGCTGCGTCAGCAAGCGGCTTCATATCATCGTCGGAGCGCAGTGAGGCAAAGCCTTCGCGGATAGCGTTTGGGGTCATGGATTGCAACCAGAGTCGCTGAATAGACTGTGGCGCTTTAGCGTGTTGAGCAATCAGGCGGAAAATGAGCTCACCTTCGCGCCCCGCGTCACAAGCATTAATCAGGGCATTAATGTCTTTACGCTTAATCAGTTTTTGTAAAACCTTTAAGCGAGATTCTGTTTTGACAATAGGGCGAAGGTCGAAATAAGGGGGGACCACCGGTAGGTTGGCAAAAGACCATTTACCCCGCTTCACTTCATATTCTTCTGGCGCGGCTATCTCCAAGAGGTGACCAACAGCAGATGAAATAACGAAATCATCGCTCTCAAAGTAGTCCTCATATTTTGTAAATCCACCGAGTGCCTTAGCGATGTCGTTGGCTACTGAGGGCTTCTCGGCGATGATGAGCGCCTTTGGGTGGTCCACTGTTGAAGTTTTAGAACTGCTTTTGGTAGATGCTTTAGCCACGCGTTTGCCTAAATTTGAGCCTGAAATTAAGTATTTAATGGGGGAAAAGGATGATCAATTTAAACCAAATCAGGGTTCGGCCGATCATTTACCCCTTTTTTATTATTAACCGATAAATTGACAAAAGTCCAAAACCCCTTGATTTAGAGTTCCATGTCTCATGATTTTTTTCCTAAAAAAGCCATTCCAGGGCCTTTAAAAGGGGTTTTTGACCCCGTAATGATATCTTCCAGAACTTCGCTCGGGGAGACCACAAGCTTCGCCCCTTCCTGAATAAGGCGGTGACAACCTCTGTAAAGAGGGTTTTCGGCCGGTCCTGGCAAGGCAAAAACCTCCCTTCCGAGCTCTGCAGCAATTCGAGCGGTAATAAGTGAGCCAGATTTATCGGCCGCCTCAATGACGACCACTCCCAATGCAAGAGCCGCAATTAAACGGTTGCGCCTTGGAAAGTGAAAGGGTTTGGGCCCAGTTCCTGGGGGGAATTCAGAAAGCAGCAGCCCCCTTTTGGCAATGTCGTTGGCAAGATTGGCGTGCTCTCGTGGGTAAACGACATCTATGCCGGTACCGCAGACAGCCAAAGTAAGCCCATGATCTAGCCCAAGGGTGGCTTGATGGGCCGCGCCATCGATGCCGCGCGCCATCCCTGAGAGCACCACCAAGCCAGCCTTAGAGAGGGCTTTGGCAAACACAGACGCATTCTCCACGCCTCTAATACTGGCTGTCCGAGAACCCACGATCGCAATCATGGGTTGATGCAGCAGCGCAATGTCACCATATATATAGAGGACCTTTGGGGGGTCATATAAATCATTCAAGCGGATAGGGTAGTTTTTATCCTGGCGGTGGATTGCTATGATGCTATTCGTGGTTTGGGGTAGGCGCATCGGTTGATTCTTGAGCTTGGGAATATTTTCAACAATCGGGACAGTCTGATTACTCTGTTGGATAATTCCTACATGGCTTTATTACCCGTACTTTGCTACCCAGACCCCCGTCTACATCGAATTGCCAAACCTGTTGCGGCGGTGGATGCTCGTATTAAAAAAATCGTAGCGGATATGGCCGACACAATGTATGAGGCGCCCGGGGTTGGATTGGCTGCAACCCAAGTGGATATTCATGAGCGGATTGTGGTCATCGACATTTCAGATAACCAAGACGAGCTGATGGTTTTTATTAATCCAGAGTTGGTATGGGCGAGCCCCGAAACAAAATCCTGGCGTGAGGGCTGCCTCTCTGTTCCTGAGTATTACGATGAAGTAGAGAGGCCAGACTCAATTCGAGTGAAGGCCTTAGATATCAATGGCAAACAATTTGAATTAGAAGCAGATGGTTTGCTGTCGGTTTGTTTGCAACACGAGATGGATCATTTGCAAGGCAAAGTATTTGTGGAGTACTTGTCGCCACTCAAGCGCAATCGCATTTCTCTTAAAATGAAAAAGCGCATCAAAGAGTTGGTGGGTCAGCGCTAAGCGCCATCCATGAAAATTGTTTTTGCTGGGACTCCTGAGTTTGCTGCGCAAGCAATGCGCGCGATCGATGCCGCTGGTCATCAGATTGTTTTGGTGCTGACGCAGCCCGATCGTCGTTCTGGTAGGGGCATGCATGTGCAGGCCAGCCCCGTAAAAACATTTGCACTAGAAAAAAATATTCCCCTTTTGCAACCGGCTTCTCTCAGGCGAAATAGCGCTGATCCTGAAAAGCAAGCCGAAGCTGAGGCTGCCTATCAACAGCTGTCTACGACAGACTTTGATGTGATGGTAGTGGTTGCATACGGATTAATTCTTCCACAAGATGTTTTGGATATTGCCGAGAGCAACCTACGTCATGGTTGTTTCAATATTCATGCTTCGATCCTGCCGCGATGGCGTGGTGCTGCGCCAATACAGCGGTCAATCGAGCACGGCGACAGCAAGACGGGTGTCAGCATTATGAAGATGGATGTGGGTCTTGACACTGGGGATGCTGTTTTGGTTCGCGAAATTGCTATTGCTGACGATGAAACCAGTGCTTCATTGCATGATCGCTTGGCTAAGCTTGGGGCCGAGTCTATTGTTGAGGCATTAAGCACTCTGCAGCAGGGCGCAAGCTTAATCAAGACGCCACAAGCAGCTGAAGGCATTCGATATGCAGAGAAGATATTAAAAAGCGAAGCAGAGATTGATTGGCAGCTTAGCGCAACAGAAATTGATCATCGCATTCGTGCTTTTAATCCTTTTCCTGGGGCAACAAGCAATCTCGATGGCATACCAATGAAGTTTTGGAATTCTCGTGTATCGCATTCTGGGGGCTATAGTCAGACTGGTCAGATTGGCGAGGTCCTGGGATTTAGCAAAGAGGGCGCATTCATTCAATGCGGCCAGGGTGTGATTGAAGTATTGGAGATGCAAAAGCCAGGCGGAAAAAGAATGAATGCGGTCGCATATTTGCGTACGCATGGCGCACCATCGAAAGCATTGCGCTTTCATAAGGAATAATTTGTCGGATCAAAAATCACCACGTAGTCTTCCCCTTTCAGAGGCAATCACGATCTCAGCGCAAGCTATAGGTGAGGTGATGGATGGGCGCTCTCTGACAGAGGTTTTGGATCAGTTAGATGCTCACGAAAGACCGATTGTTCAAAGTTTGACCTTTGATGCTTTGCGTAAGTGGATTCGCTCACATGAGTTGATTGCGCAATTTATTCCCAAGCCTCCGCCTGCCCCGGTTGAGAATCTGTTAAGCGTTGCTATTGCATTGTTTCTGCAGGGCAACCAAGATGGCAAGGGGTATGCAGCACATACCATTGTTGATCAGGCAGTAAATGCTTGTAGCGAGTACGAGCCGACCATGTATGCCAAAGGCCTGGTCAATGCCGTCTTGCGCAAAGTGAGTTTGACTGTGCAGCCCCCCGAAGGTGAGAAGCGTTATCCGCCAGATCCCATTCCAATGTTTGTGCCGCCTTGGTGGCGTGCAAGCCTCAAGAAAAATTACTCTAAAGTTTGGCAGGCGCTACTGATACAGCAGGCTCAAAGGGCGCCCTTAATATTGCGCGTCAATGCAAGGCAACATACTCGCACTCAATACCAAGAGCTATTAACGCAATCAGGTATTTCTTCTATGCCAATTGATGATGTCGCTGGATTGAAGTTAGATGCAGCGCTTTTATTAAGTGAGCCAGTACCGGTATCGGATTTGCCAGGCTTTTATGGCGGGGCAGTATCTGTTCAGGATGCAGGCGCGCAAATAGCCGCAGTGCTTCTGGATCCAAAACCTGGCGAGCTTATTCTGGATGCTTGCGCTGCGCCTGGCGGCAAGACTGCCCATTTATTAGAGCTGGCAGATTGTGAGGTAGTTGCCTTGGAGTTAGATGGGGAGCGCCTCGGAAAAATTGGCGGTAATCTAGATCGGCTGCGTTTGCAATCAGATAGAGTCAAAATTACTCGGGGAGATGCATCCAAAGCAGCGTGGTGGGATGGCAGGCTCTTTGACAAAATTTTGCTCGATGCGCCGTGCTCTGCTTCTGGAATTGTGTCGCGTCACCCAGACATTCCGTTTCTCAGGCGCGAAGCTGATGTGAAGTCTTTGCAGCAACGGCAACGCGGGATTTTGACTCAGGCCTGGAAGATGCTAAAGCCCGAGGGACTGCTGTTATATGTCACCTGTTCGGTATTTCCAGAGGAGGGCGAGTCTCAAGCCGTTTGGTTTGCAGCAGAGCATAGCAATGCGTTACGATTAAGCGCTCCGGGGCAGATTCTGCCTTCGGCAACAAATGATGGTTTTTTCTATGCTTTGTTTAAGAAAAAAGGGCCATGAGCCAAAGAATTAAACAACTCATTTTCTGTTGCTTGTTTGCGCTGAACGTTTTTTCTGTTGCAGCTAGCGCAGAGGGCATCAAAATTACATCCGTAGAGTTAGAGCGGTCGGACAACGACTGGCTTTTAAATGCTGCGCTTCAGATTGAGTTATCCCCCGGGTTGGAAGACGCCGTTCAAAAAGGAGTGGTGCTTTATTTTCAGACAGAGTTTGAGCTGACCCGTTCGCGCTGGTATTGGTTTGAAGAGAAGCCAGCAAGTGCGCAAAGACAAACTCGACTTTCTTATCAGCCTTTAACACAGCAATATCGCATTGCCTCGGAGGGCTTTACCTTTTCTGCAAAGACAATCTCGGAGGCTTTGCAAGCCATTGGTAGCATCGGGGGTTGGCGCGTTATCGACAACAACCAAATTGATCCTGCCAAATCCTATATCGCCGGGTTGCGTATGACCTTGGATCTGAGCAAGCTACCAAAACCATTTCAAGTAAACGCATTGAACAATCGTGACTGGAATGTTTCAAGCGATTGGTTGCGTTTTCCATTTTCACCAAATGGCACCAATCTGATTAAGCGATGATCAACCCTAGCGCGCTCTTTCAGTCTCGGTTTTTCCAAAAAGAAGTATGGAAAAATCGGGCGTTTCCTATTGCCGCCACATTCATTGGTGCTTTTGCTCTGCTGTTGCTCATCATGCTGTCGATTGCTTCTTCCAATACAGAATTCTTCGACAACTATTTTATTTGGCTTTACGCAGCTAACGTAGTGATTGGTATCTGCCTCGCGCTGGTGATTTTGACCTTGGTTGTCGTGATTGCGATTCGTTGGCATAAAGGACGCTTTGGTACGCGCTTGATTGCTAAATTGGCCATGATTTTTGCTTTGGTTGGTGTTGTTCCAGGATTAATTCTTTATGGCGTTTCTTTGCAGTTTGTTTCAAGAAGTATTGAAACTTGGTTCGACGTTCAGGTCGAATCTGCTTTAGAGGCTGGCTTAGAGCTTGGGCGTGCCACTTTGGGCGCTTCCCTGCAAGAGCTGCAGGATGAGGGCCGCATTGTTGCAAACCAAATTCAGGCCTTGCCAAATCAAGCCAGCCCCGCAGAGCTGACGCTCTTGTTGTCACGCCTGCGCGACCAATTTGGTATTCAAGAGATCACCATTTTTGATGGGCGGCAAATGGTCGTGGCTACTGCCGCATCTGGCGCTTTGCTTGCCCCTTCCCCTCCACCAAGCCCAGATGTAATGAGCCAGGCTACTAAAGTGAATGGCGCTGGTTTTATTGATGAGCCACTCAATACAACCGAACCGCAACAATATCGCTTACGCGCTGTGATTCCCCTAGCAAAAGAGCGCTCGTTAGCAGGTCGTGGCTTTGGCCTAAATGTTCAATATCAAAAAGAACTTTGGTATTTACAGCTAGTGAAGTCAGTTCCTGAGGGGATTACTAAAAATACCCTGGCAGTTCAGGCGGCTTATAGCGATTATCAAGAGAAGTCCTTGGGGCGCACAGGTTTGCGCAAAATGTTCGTTGGCACACTTACCCTGACACTCTTTTTTGCTTTGTTTGTAGCGGTGACCTTGGCGCTGATATTGGGGCGGCAATTAGCGAGACCCTTGCTGATGTTGCTCAAAGGCACCCAAGCTGTTGCGCAGGGCGATTTATCGCCTAAGCCAGAGTTGGATACGGGCGATGAGCTCGGCATGCTCACGCGTCAATTTAATGTCATGACGCGGCAACTGGCCGATACCCGCACTTCGCTGCAGGAATCCAAAACCTTTTTAGAAACCGTTCTTGGCAACCTTACTGCAGGTGTTTGCATTTTCGATAAAGCTTTTAATGTAGTTTCTAGTAATGCTGGTGCAGATCGTATTTTTGGCCAGGACCTAACGAAGCTAGATGGCCAAGCCCTTAGCAAGATTCCTGCATTAATGGAGTTTGAGCAGGCCTTAAAAGATGGTTTTGCAACCATGAAGCTTGCGGTTACAGAGGGCGTCACACAAAGTCAACATAAAGAGACTGCGGTCTGGCAAAAGCAAATTCAATTACACACAACCAATGAATTTGAGAATGAGTTGGGGGTTACCTTATTTGTGCGAGGAACAGAGTTAACAACCGATCTTCGCATGGTGGTGTTTGATGACATTACAGACGTAGTGAGTGCGCAGCGCTCTATCGCCTGGAGTGAGGTAGCAAGGCGCCTGGCGCATGAGATTAAGAATCCTCTTACCCCCATTCAGTTGTCAGCCGAAAGATTGCAACATAAGCTCGCCGGCACGCTTAGCCCAGAGCAAGAAGAAATGATGAATCGCAGTACTGAGACCATTATTGGTCAAGTGCAAGCTATGAAACAGATGGTCAATGACTTTAGGGACTTTGCTAAGACACCTAGCCCACAGTTAAAGCCCGTTTCTATCAATGTTTTGACACAAGAAATTTTAGGTTTATACGAGGGCAGCCCCTTACGTACCCTGCTGGATGTTAATTGCCCAGACATCATGGGAGACTCAACTCAGTTGCGCCAGGTGATACATAATTTATTGCAGAATGCTCAGGATGCCACATCAGAAGGCGCCCATCAAAGTGAGCCAGTCGTAGTGAAAACAGAGCTAGTGCCCTATGGCGAGCTCAACGGCATTCAACAAAATGCGGTGCGATTAACAATAAGTGACTCGGGATCTGGATTTCCAGCTAAGATATTGGCAAGAGCTTTCGAGCCTTATGTTACAACCAAGAGTAAGGGAACCGGTTTAGGTTTGGCGGTAGTGAAAAAAATCATTGATGATCATTCTGCCAAAATAGAAATTCGGAATCGCATGCAGGGAGAAGAAGTGATCGGTGCACAAGTTTCAATTTTGTTTATGAACCTAGCAAAAGAGGCGGCGTAGGAATGGCTAGTATTTTGGTGGTTGATGACGAGATGGGTATTCGTGAGCTTCTTAATGAAATCCTCACCGATGAAGGCCATACTGTTTACGCTGCGGAGAGTGCGGTTCAAGCAAGAACGATTCGTGAGCAAATGCGACCTGATTTGGTGTTACTCGACATTTGGATGCCAGAAACAGATGGGATTACTTTATTAAAAGAGTGGTCTAAGACTGGGCAGCTCACTATGCCCGTAGTCATGATGTCTGGGCATGCAACGATCGATACCGCAGTTGAGGCAACCCGTATCGGGGCCCTGAACTTTTTAGAGAAGCCGATTGCCTTACAAAAACTCCTCAAGACCGTTGCCAAGGCACTCGAGAGCTCTCCAAAATATGTAGAGCCCGAAGAGGGTCGCGTAGCTCAGCCCTTGGCAGCCAACAGCGTTGCTCCAAAGACGGTAGCCACAGGGCAAGCTCCGGCACCTCAAGAGGGTGAGTACATTAGCGGCATCGCTAAGACTTTCTATGACCTGCCTTTGCGCGAGGCAAGAGACCTCTTTGAGAAAGCCTATTTTGAGCATCAGATGCAAATCATGGGTGGAAGTATGACAAAGATTTCTGAATACACCGGCCTAGAGAGAACCCACCTCTATCGTAAGCTCAAGGCTTTGGGTATTGATACATCACGCAACAAGACTGAGCAATAAGGCCTTCGGCCTGTTAAGTTAGCGTTTGTTGAAATCGTCGATGCATTACACGGTATCGGCGTTGCGATGGATAATAGCGCCCACACCATTTTCGGAATGATCCCCATGGAAATTAAGGTCAACTTTCTCGATAAGCTACGTCTTGAAGCCAAGTTTGATGACTTCACAGTAATTGCAGACCAGCCTATCCGATATAAGGGTGATGGTTCGGCTCCTGGCCCATTTGATTACTTTCTGGCTTCATCAGCATTGTGCGCAGCGTATTTTGTGAAGCTGTACTGCGACACGCGTAATATTTCCACCGAAAATATCCGCCTCTCACAGAATAATATTATTGATCCGGAAAACCGCTATCAGCAGATTTTCAAGATTCAGGTCGAACTGCCTGAGGATATCTCTGCCACAGACCGCCAGGGCATTTTGCGTTCTATTGACCGTTGTACGGTTAAAAAGGTAGTGCAAGCTGGGCCGGAGTTTCTCATTGAAGAGGTAGAGAATCTGGACCTCGATGCGCAGACCTTGTTGACCTTGAAGCCGACTTCTGATGTTAGTACTTATATTGTGGGCAAGGATTTGCCACTAGAGGAAACGATTGCCAATATGTCAGGCTTGTTGGCAAATCTTGGCATTAAGATTGAAATTGCTTCGTGGCGCAATCTCATTCCCAATGTGTGGTCATTGCATATCCGTGATGCGCATTCGCCCATGTGTTTTACCAATGGGAAGGGGTCAACAAAAGAAAGCGCATTGGCATCGGCCCTGGGCGAGTATATCGAGCGACTGAGCAATAATCATTTCTATGCCGGTGCATTTTGGGGTGATGACATCGCTAATGCAGCGTTTGTGCATTACCCGAACGAACGCTGGTTCAAGCCAGGCCCTAAAGATGGACTACCGACAGAAATTCTGGATGAGCATTGTCTGAAAATTTTTAATCCCGATGGCGATTTGCGTGCCTCACATCTGATCGACACCAATTCTGGAAATGTAGGGCGCGGCATTTGTTCATTGCCGTATGTGCGTCAGTCAGATGGAGAGACCATTTATTTTCCATCGAACCTCATCGAAAATCTTTACGTCAGCAACGGCATGAGTGCTGGCAATACGCTGGCAGAAGCACAGGTGCAATGCTTGTCGGAGATTTTTGAGCGGGCTGTCAAACGTGAAATTTTAGAAGGCGAAATCGCCTTGCCGGATGTGCCGCAGGAAGTGTTGGCGAAATACCCCAGTATTCTGGCGGGCATACAGGGACTGGAAGAGCAGGGCTTTCCGGTGCTGGTAAAGGATGCCTCGCTGGGTGGGGTCTATCCGGTGATGTGCGTCACCTTAATGAATCCGCGAACAGGTGGTGTGTTTGCATCCTTCGGCGCGCACCCGAGTTTAGAAGTGGCGCTCGAACGCAGTTTGACTGAATTATTACAAGGGCGCAGTTTAGAAGGTCTCAATGATTTACCTCCACCCACTTTTGCAAGTGAAGCGGTAACGGAGCCAAATAACTTTGTTGAACACTTTATTGATTCCAGCGGCATTGTGTCATGGCGTTTTTTCAGCGCAAAATCTGATTACGAATTTGTTGAGTGGGACTTCTCTAGCAAAGGTGAAAACGCCAATGCCGAGGAAGCTGCAACTTTGTTTGGCATTCTGAAAGCCATGGGCAAAGAAGCTTACGTCGCGGTGTATGACCAATTAGGCGCGACAGCATGTCGGATCTTAGTGCCGGGCTATTCTGAGGTTTATCCAATAGAAGATTTGATCTGGGACAACACTAACAAGGCACTACTATTCCGTAGTGACATTTTGAACTTGCATTCTCTGGATGATGCAAAGCTAGGCGCGTTGCTGGAGCGCTTAGAAAATAACGAGTTGGATGAGTACGGCGATATCGCTACATTAATTGGTATTGAGTTTGACGAGAACACGGTTTGGGGTCAACTAACAGTTCTGGAGCTAAAGCTATTGATACATCTTGCTTTGAAACAACATGAAGAGGCGCATGAGTTAGTGGGCACCTTCCTTCAATATAACGACAATACGGTCGAGCGCGGATTGTTTTATCAAGCCTTGAATGTAGTGCTAGAAGTTCTACTAGACGATGATTTAGAGATCGATGACTACGCAGTTAACTTCCGTCGGATGTTTGGCGATACTCGAATGGACGCCATAATGGGCTCAGTGGACGGCAGCATACGCTTCTTTGGTTTGACGCCAACCAGCATAAAACTGGAGGGTCTCGACAGGCACCACCGCATGATCGACAGCTATAGAAAATTGCATGCGGCTCGA
>Ga0364880_10092_pt1 | contig 58383 bp, 60 predicted proteins | sample ExccelJu500001D3_5_FD_206927 | JGI IMG/M metagenome (GOLD analysis project Ga0364880, IMG submission 206927) | Enriched cells from Trout Bog Lake Hypolimnion, Wisconsin, USA - BchlTB.July30.5000.01.D3 | ecosystem: Environmental > Aquatic > Freshwater > Lake > Hypolimnion/Profundal zone | place... | reverse complement strand
CAGGCGTAAGTAAGCAATAGACAGCCAGTATTTGCAGCCCATAGGCACTCACGAAAAATAGGGTGTACCACTTCCACAGGTCCTGGGGCAATGATTGCGCGGCCAAAGTATTCTTTTTAGATGCTTTATCAGCCTTGATATCAGGCACTTGATTTAAGAACAAAATATTAGCAACCATCAACCCATAGGATATTCCGATGGGTATTAACTGCGCGTCAATGCGGTCTGTTTGTAATGCAGAAAAACCGATGACTACAAGAGACCAGGCTATCGCTATGGCGATTTCACCTAATAATCCACGTGACATTAACTGTAAAGGTGGTGCCGAATAGGACCATCCGATGATTACTCCAGCAATTCCGATTGCCAGAAGCATCCAGGTGCTGATATAGCAGAGATAAAGACCAAGGATTGCAGATAGCGCTAAAAGTAACAATCCAAAGCCGAAGATTTGCTTTGGGCTAAAAATATTATTTTGAATATAGCGACTTCCGCCTGTGAATGGACTGATCCTATCTACATTTATGGAGTCACTTCCATTGAGGTGATCAAAGTAATCGTTCAGCACATTGGCAGATGCGTGGACCAACAACACTATTCCTACTGCAAGAGTATTTATAGACCACCCTGCGCTGCGAGAGCTGTAATTACACAAAAACCCAATTAAACAACCCAACAAGGTAATTGTTAGAAATGTTGGTCTGGTGGCTAAGAAGTATTTATTTATAGTAATCATTTAAAAAGGCTGCCGAAGCAGCCTTTGCTTATATCTTAGCTTTTACCCTTTCTTAGCGTAAGCAGAGCACCAGCCTTTGCTAGCGACTTGCTTGCCAGCAAACAATGCACAACCACCAGCAGCAGAACCAGCAGCACCTTGATAGAGAGCGCAATTACTACAAGCTTGTGGCGCAGCATATTTAGCGTACTTTGCTTTATCCACTTTAGATGCATCTGCTTTGTAACCCAATGCAGCAGCTTGTGGATCTGTTTCAGCAACCATGGCTTGAGCTTGTACTTTGGTGTTTAGAGCCAAAGTTGCAGCACCAGCGGCTGACATGATCATGAATTGACGACGGGTAGTTTTCATAGTTTCTCCAGGTTAAAAAAGACATTTGTAAATAAGACTAATTGCAACTAAAAAAGTAAAGATAGAAAAAATTTGCTGAACTCTTGGACCGCTAATATTTTTTTCTAATATTTTTCCAAATAAGAGTCCAATTAATGCACCAATTGCAAAAGGTCCTGCAATAGACATATTGAGTGTGCCACTGGCAAGAGAAATGGTTGCGCCACCAGCTGAGACAATGGCAAGCACGCCTAAAGAGGTGGCAACAATTGCCTTCATTGGTAAGTCGGTAAAATTTTTCAAAGAAGGCACGATGATGAACCCGCCCCCAACACCCAATAGCCCTGATAGAAAGCCGGCAGTTGCGCCAGCAAATATCAAGGCTCTTGCGCAGGGAACTGTCCATATCAATTTTCCAATTGACATATCGAGTTGGCAGGGCGGTGGCTTCATCATTGGCGGAGTTGTTCCTGCCAACGTTTGAGATGCTTGAATATACATACGAGTTGCCACATAGATTAAAACCGCACTAAATAAAATTAGTAACGGTGTATTGGGGGCATGTTGTCCAACCCAGAGTCCAAGTGGCGACAATATCAATCCAAAGCTAGCCATAAATATCGCCGCTTTATAGCGCAATACTTTTTCCTTCAAGCCGATTAAGGCCCCTACGCTAGCCGCTAGGGCGATTGCAGATAAAGCAATCGGTCCAGCTTCAGCGATAGGCATATGGAAGGCGAATATGAGGAGAGGAACAGATAAAATGCCGCCGCCTGCTCCCGTTAAACCCATCAGCACTCCGACAAAAATGCCTAGTGCTGGTGCCGTCAAAAAACTTTCCATTATTTAGTTTTCAAAAGGACGGGCTAGCCATTCCCTGCCTTTAAGCATGGCATTCCAATACAACCAAGGTAGGACATCCTTTTTGAGGATCCAAGCAAGTTTAGTAGCCTTCAACGGATTAATAAGCCAAGGGAATGTTGGCAATAGTTTTCCGCCATATCCAAATTCTGCTAAAACAATTTTTCCTCGCTCAACTGTTAGCGGGCATGAACCGTAGCCATCATATTTCAATGGCATTGGCTGATTCGACCTAAAGGCTAATAAATTCTCGGCCACTACAACCACTTGTTTTCTAGCGGCAGCCGCAGTTTTAGAGTTCGGGGAGGAACAGCAATCGCCTAGACCAAATATATTTGGGTAGCGAGTGTGTTGCAAAGTATGTTGATCAACCTCAACCCAACCAGCAGCATCCGCTATCGGACTTCCTTTAACGCAGTCTTGTGGGCCTTGCGGTGGGACTACGTGCAACATATCAAATGATTTTTCAACTTGTGTAATGTTGCCTTCCGCATCCTTAACGGCAAAGGTTGCTTTTTGTTCTGGCCCATTAACTGATATGAGGTTGCAGCTAAAATTTAATGTGGCATTGTATTTTTTTACATACTCCATCAATGATGGCACGAAGTCTACAACACCGAATAATGCCCCGCCTGCATTATTTAACTCGACTTCAATGTTCTTGAGATTCCCTTGCTTTTCCCATTCGTGGCAAGACAGATACATGGCTTTCTGTGGTGCTCCAGGACATTTGAATGGCAGTGGAGGTTGGGTAAAGATCGCTTTACCTGATTTCATTTTTTTGACTAACTCCCATGTATATGGAGAGTGCATATAGCTGTAGTTAGAAGTCACACCATTCTTACCAATTGTGTCTGTTAGGCCTGGAATAGCATCCCAATTTATCTTCAGGCCGGTAGCAACAGCGAGGTACTTATATTTAACTGGATCTTCGTGACTAAGTATTACTTCATTCAATTCAGGATTGAAACTGCTGATCCTGTCTTTGATCCACGTAACACCTGAGGGCATTACATCTTTGGTATTCCGCCTGCTATTTTTGACATCAAATGCTCCGCCACCGACGAGGGTCCATGATGGTTGATAGAAGTGGTGGTCTGACGGCTCAATAATGGCTATTTTTAGCGTTTTATCGCGACATTTCAGACTTGCTGCGAGGCCGATACCAGCGGCTCCTCCACCTGCAATGAGCACGTCAAAGTCGTTGTTTTGCTGTTTTTCACTCAACTTTATCTCCTCCTAAATCAATGGTTATATAGAAGCCCCGCTTATATAACCAAAAGTAATATGTATATAAGGGTTAGTTATTAGTGTGTTTTTACCAGCTTTATTAAATAATTGCACTTAGAAATTTTACTTAGGCGAGTTTGAGATGAATCCAGTTGTAAAGGGCTTTTTTGATCCAGAAACATGGACAGTGACTTACGTTGTTTATGAGAAGCCCGGCTCTAGCTGCATCATTATTGACTCAGTACTGGCTTATGACCCAAAATCAGGGCGTACACACACCCGACCGGCCGATGAAGTCATTGAGTTTGTAAGGCGCAATGAGCTTAAAACCGAGTGGATTTTAGAAACCCACGCGCATGCTGATCACGTTACCGCCGCTCCTTATTTGAAATCTCACCTCGGCGGAAAGATCGCCATTGGCGACCATATCTCTGTAGTGCAGGGTGTTTTTAAGGGCATATTCAACCTAGAGCCAGGTTTTCCAGTGAACGGCTCCCAGTTTGATCAGCTTCTTAAGGACAATCAAGAAATTTATTTTGGCAATCTCAGTATGAAGGCGCTGTTTGTTCCTGGGCATACGCCTGCATGCATGGCATACCAGGTAGGTGATGCCATCTTCGTAGGTGACACCATGTTTATGCCGGATGTTGGTACGGCACGTTGCGACTTTCCAGGTGGTGATGCACATACCTTGTATCAATCAATGAAAAAGATTTTGAGCTTTCCGCTGCAGACGCGTTTGTTTATGTGCCATGACTATCCACCCAATGGTCGGCCAGTTAATTTTGAAACGACTGTTGCAGAAGAAAGAAAATCCAATATTCATATGCATGACGGCATTTCTGAGGAGCAGTTTATCGAGATGCGCACCACCAGAGATGCCACGTTAGAGATGCCAGTACTCATTTTGCCGGCGATCCAAATCAATATCAGGGCTGGTGAACTCCCGCCCAAGGAAGCCAATGGGATTTCTTATCTGAAAATTCCTGTTAATGCGCTGTAACAAATTACAAAAATTATATTTAGAACATACATTCAGAGGAAATTTTATTCAATGACGCGAATAGATACAAAGCGAAGAGGCCAGATTCAGCAAGCCCCTGAGAATTTTTTAACCCAAGATGCCATTGCAGACTTAAACAAAAATGGTATGGATGACACCCGTCGCGGCTTTATGCGTAATGGATTTATGGCTGCCCTTGGTGGTGCCGTTGGTCTGGGCGCTTCTATGAATGCACTGGCATCCTCAGAAGGGGATCCTGCAATTCTTGAAAAACAAGTATGGCAAACGACCTTAGGCAAAAATGTAGCGACGATGCCATATGGCACTCCATCTATTTATGAAGCCAACCTCATTCGCCGTGAATCACCAGGCTTGACACGTGTTTCAGCAGCTTCCGTTGCATTCACACCATTGCAAGGGCTCTTTGGCATCATTACTCCAAACGGCTTGCATTTTGAAAGACAGCATCAAGGTTGGTACAACATTGATCCTGAGATGCATCGCTTGATGGTAAATGGCTTAGTTAAACATAATCGTGTTTTCACAATGAACGATTTAATGCGCCTACCGTCTGTATCTCGTATCCACTTCATTGAGTGTGGTGCAAATACTGGCTTGGAGTGGGGTAACGTCGCAGTTCCAACTGTGCAGTACACCCATGGCATGCTTTCTTGCTGTGAATTTACTGGCGTACCTTTATCTGTGCTTTTAGAAGAGTGCAGCGCAGATCTTAAAAAAGGCAAGTATCTCTTGGCTGAGGGCGGTGATGGTTCGGGCATGACTCGTACCGTCAATTTAGACGACGTACTAAATGATGCCATCGTTGCTTGGGGCATGAATGGTGAAATGTTGCGCCCAGAAAATGGTTTTCCGCTTCGCCTAGTCGTTCCTGGTGTTCAGGGTGTTAGTTGGGTTAAATGGTTGCGCCGTTTAGAGGTTGGCGATATGCCATATGCCACTAAAGATGAGGCAGTTCATTACAACGATCTAATGCCGGATGGTCTGGCTCGTCAATACACCTCCATTCAAGAATGCAAATCAGTGATTACAACGCCATCAGGCGGTCAACAGTTGTTGGATAAAGGCTTTTACAACGTGAGCGGTTTAGCTTGGTCTGGTCGAGGAAAGGTAAAGCGTGTCGACGTTTCGTTTGACGGCGGCAATAACTGGAAAACGGCTCGATTAGAGACCCCAGTTCTTACCAAAGCATTAACACGCTTCAATATTGATTGGGTATGGGATGGATCACCCGCAATACTTCAGTCCAGAGCCATTGATGAAACGGGTTATGTTCAACCACCTATTAAGTTGTTAAGAGATGCACGCGGCACAAGATCGATTTATCACAACAATGCAATTCAATCTTGGAAAGTAGATTCAAACGGGGAGGTTAGCAATGTTCAGGTTGGTTAAGTTTGCTACTTCCGCAATTCTTCTCTGCGTAACGCTAGCAGTCGCTACTTCCGCTATTGCACAAAAATCGAATACTAAATTTCCGGGAATTGGTAGGGATGCCACTCCTGCAGAAGTCGCAGCCTGGGATATTGATGTGCGACCTGACTTCAAAGGATTACCAAAGGGATCTGGCTCAGTAGAAAAAGGGCAACAGCTTTGGGAATCCAAATGCGCTGTCTGTCATGGAACCTTCGGCGAATCCAATGAAATCTTCACGCCAATTATTGGCGGTACAACTCAGGACGATATCAAAACCGGTAGGGTTGCGTCTCTTACAGATAGAAAGCAACCACAAAGAACGACCATCATGAAGGTCGCTACCGTTTCATCGCTGTGGGACTATATATACCGCGCAATGCCTTGGAATTCACCAAGATCATTATCGGCTGACGATACTTTTGCGGTAGTAGCCTACCTCTTAAGTATGGCTGAAGTTGTGCCGGATGACTTTGTGCTCTCGGATGCCAATATCGCTGAAGTACAAAAAAGAATGCCTAACCGAAATGGCATGACGCTAAAGCATGGTTTATGGAATGCAAAAGGCAAGCCCGATGTTCAAGCCAGCGCTTGTATGCATAACTGTGTAGCGTTTGTGCAAATTGGCTCTGTTTTGCCTGACTATGCGAGAAGCGCACACGGCAATATTGCAGAGCAAAATCGTGAATATGGCCCTTTTAGGGGTTCTGACTCCACCAAGCCACCGCTAGAGAAGTTGCCTGGCTCGGGTTCCACGCAAACAGTAGCGCATTCGGCTATTGCTAAGCCAAAGACGCCAGAAGACTTATTTAAGGAAAATAACTGCTCGGCATGTCATGCCAAGGCCACAAAGCTGGTGGGACCGTCTACCTCGGAAATAGCAAAAAAATACCAAGACCAATCTGGAGCAGAGAATAAGCTGGTTGCCAAGGTAAAAGCGGGCGGTTCTGGGGTATGGGGACCTATTCCTATGCCATCGCACCCTGACGTTTCTAATGAGACACTTCATACACTGGTTCACTGGGTGCTAACAGGTCAGTAATACAGACTAGACTCAAGTAAGATAATTTAAATTTAATTTATTAATAAGTTTCAAAAAAGGAGTTTTTATGAATCAGCAACGTAGAGCGTTAATAAAGTATTCAGCAGTATTTGGATTAATGGCTTCGGCTGGTTTGATCAGCGTCGCTCAGGCAGAGGAATGGAATAAAGCAGCATTTGAAGGCAAAAGCCTCGATGATGTTTTTAAATCCTTAGGAGCTTCTAGTCCCGATAAGTCATCCGCAGTGACATTGAATGCACCAGATATTGCAGAAAATGGTGCTGTCGTTCCCGTGGGAATTTCAACAACACTCAAGGCCGAGCAAATGGCCATTTTGGTTGAGAAAAATCCAAGCACTCTTGCCGCTCAGTTTTTCCTCCCAGCAGGTACCGAACCTTTTGTGACCACCCGCATCAAGATGGGTCAAACATCGAATGTTTATGCTTTAGTCAAAGCTGATGGTAAATGGTCAATGGCCGTTAAAGAGATCAAAGTGACTCTTGGTGGTTGTGGCGGTTAATTAAGCCAAATCAGAATATCTATTTATAAAATATTAAGGAGTAAAAAATGTCAGATCCAATGCGCGTTAGAGCAACTGAAAAAGACGGTATCGTCGATGTAAAAATTTTGATGAAGCATGATATGGAATCAGGGCAACGTAAAGACGCTTCTGGAAAAGTCATTCCAGCGTGGTTTATCAGTGCACTCAATGTAAAAGCCCAAGGCAAAGATGTATTCAATGCTCAGTTTGGCCCAGCAGTCTCAAAGGACCCATTTTTGAATTTCAAGTACAAGGGTGCCAAAGGGGATAAGTTGGTTGTCAATTGGGTTGACACTAAAGGCGATAAGCGCACCGACGAAGCAACCGTTTCTTAATGATTAAAGAATAATAGGTATATCCATGGCTCCTGTATCCGCTTTATTAAAGAGATGTCTTATGTCATCGCTGTTGATTGCGTTTGGTCAAGGCGCATTTGCGCAAACTGCCGCTGATGACATCGCCAAATACCGAGAAATGATTGCGGACGGCAATCCATCTGAGTTATATGAGATGTCTGGCGAGGAGTTGTGGAAAAAACCTGCTGGCCCGAAAAATACCACATTAGAAAAATGTGACTTAGGTCTTGGCCCTGGAGTGGTCGATGGCGCAGCAGCAGTACTACCAAAGTACTTCAAGGACACCAACCGTGTGCAGGATCTTGAATCTCGCTTGATGACTTGCATGGATAAGCTGCAAGGCATACCTTCACAGGGCATTATTGATGCTAAGTTTGGGGCTGGCCCTAAAAAGGATATGGATGCGATTGTTGCTTACATCGTTACCCATTCAAAAGGCAAAAAAATTAACGTTAGTACTGCCCATCCAAAAGAAAAAGAAATGTATGCCATGGGTAAACGTGCCTTCTTCTTTCAGGGCGGTCCTTTTGACTTTTCTTGCGCCTCCTGCCATGGAGCAAGTGGTAAGCGGATTCGTTTGCAAGATCTGCCAAACATAACGACTCAAGAAGGAGCCGCACTTGGCTGGGGATACTGGCCTGCTTATCGTGTTTCAAGCGGTCAATTTTGGACTATGCAGCAAAGGTTAAATGACTGCTTTAGACAACAACGCTTCCCATTCCCAATTTATGGCTCTGACGTAACCATTGCTCTATCAATGTATATGGCAAAGAACGCCAATGGTGGAATGATTCAAACCCCTGGATTGAAGCGCTAAGAATATGAAGACACTCATGATGACATCGACAAAACACCTTTTCTTGGTATTTCTTGGTTGTGGTGCATTGGCTATTTCCGCTAATGTTTCCGCGCAACAGAAAGCTGATCCCCAGTTTGAAAAGATGATGAAGAATAGTTTCCGAGCTGAAGGCATCGCCGGTCTTGATCGCATTGATCAAGATGCAACGCAAAAGTTTTGTTCGGATCCAATTTTTGCATCCAGTAAGGCTGGCGCTGCTAAAGCTATTGAGATCCAGAAAATCAATATGGCAACGATTAAACAACCGACGGATGGCAAATACGTAGGCGATTGGAAAAGCGGTGAGGCTATTGCCCAAAGCGGACGGGGGGCAACGTGGACAGATACGGCTACAACCCCTATCGGTGGTGGCTGCTATAACTGCCATGAGATTGATAAAAAAGAGATTTCATATGGAAATATTGGACCAAGTTTGTGGAATTACGGCAAGAACAGGGGCTACTCTCAGGAAGTGATGACCTATACGTGGAATCGAATTAATAATTCCAAGGCATACAACGCCTGTAGCAATATGCCCAGGTTTGCACACTTCAAACTTTTGAACGAAAAACAAATACAAGATCTTATGGCGCTGCTATTGGATCCACAATCACCAGTTAATCAATAGGCTTTACATCATGTCAATTAATCGTAGGGAGTTTTTACAAACTCTCGCTATCGCTTCGGCTGGTGGTTTGAGTCTCAACTCTGATTTTGCTTTTGCCCAGGAATCGGCTGAGAAGTTTTATGAGCTGCCTAAATTTGGCAATGTTCATTTACTGCACTTTACTGATTGTCATGCGCAGTTATTGCCGATTTACTTTCGCGAACCGAATGTTAATTTAGGAATTGGGATTCAACAAGGTCGTACACCCCATTTAGTTGGCGAATATTTCCTAAAAGCAAATGGCATCCCTGCGGGAACAAGAGATGCGCACGCATTTACGTACCTAAACTTCACAGAAGCAGCAAAGACTTATGGAAAAGTAGGTGGGTTTGCACATCTATCGACACTCGTTAAGCAGATGAAGGCTTCCCGACCAGGTTCATTGCTATTGGATGGTGGTGATACATGGCAGGGCTCAGGAACTGCCTTGTGGACCAATGGCCAGGATATGGCCGATGCTGCTTTAGCTCTTGGCGTCGATATCATGACGGCTCACTGGGAAATGACCCTCGGTGAAGAGCGCGTCATGGAGATTGTAAACAAAGACTTCAAGGGCAAGATTGAATTCTTAGCTCAGAATATTAAGACATCTGATTTTGGCGATCCCGTTTTTCCGGCTTATACGATTCGGAAAATGAATGGTATTCCTGTGGCGATTATTGGACAGGCCTTCCCATACACCCCAATTGCAAACCCTGGTTATATGGTTCCGAACTGGACTTTTGGCATTCAGGAAGAGAACCTGCAGAAGACGATTGATGAGGCTAAAGGGAAAGGTGCAAAAGTAGTCGTCCTCTTGTCCCACAACGGCATGGACGTGGATTTGAAGCTAGCCTCACGAGTAAGTGGGTTGCACGCCATTTTGGGTGGCCATACCCATGATGGTGTTCCTATCCCAGTCCAGGTTAAGAATCCTGGCGGCATGACCTTAGTGACCAATGCTGGCTCAAACGGCAAATACCTCGGTGTATTAGATTTTGATGTCAAAGGTGGTAAGCCCGTCGACTTTAAATACAAACTCATGCCAATCTTCTCGAACCTGATTCCAGAAGATAAATCCATGTCGACGTTGATTCAAAAAATTAGAAAGCCTTATGAATCGAAGTTGCAGGAGAAGTTGGCAGTTACAGATAGCCTCCTTTATCGTCGTGGCAACTTCAATGGCAGCTTTGACCAGGTAATATTAGATGGCTTGATGGCTCAGAAGAATGCAGAAATTGCTTTTTCACCTGGATTTAGATGGGGAACTACCTTATTACCAGGCCAAACTATCACGATGGAAAATTTGTTGGATCAAACAGCAATTACATATCCGTACACTACCGTCAACATGATGACGGGGGAAACGATTAAGACCATCTTAGAAGACGTTGCAGATAATCTCTTCAATCCAGATCCGTATTACCAGCAAGGTGGCGATATGGTGCGGGTTGGCGGCCTGCATTACACCATCGATCCAGCAGCTTCAATGGGTAATCGCATTTCTGAAATGCGTCTCAATGGAAATCTCATTGACGCCAATAAATCTTACAAAGTAGCAGGCTGGGCTCCTGTAAGTGAGGCAGCTAAAAATCTTGGTGGTGAGCCAATCTGGGATGTGATTGCCCGGCATTTGCGTGACATTAAAACTGTCAAGGCCGTCAAACTCAATGAACCAGTAATCAAAGGTGTTTCAGGAAATCCTGGCATCGCGCCCATCTAGATCTCAATCAATATGAAAGTCCATATGTCTAAGTTAGCCAAATTATTCCTCAACACGATGTTGGTGGGCTGCACTTTTTTGGGATTTGCTCTCAATGTCCATGCACAACAAGCGGCAAGCCCAACCAAGGTGGTTTATCACATTGATGATGCAGAATCACAGGGTTTAAAGGGCTTACGAAATATCCGAAACCATTTAGATATATCACCAACAACCCAGATTATTGTCGTCACACACGCCAATGGTATTGATATGCTGATGGAAGGCGCGAAAGACAAGAAAAATAATGTGGAATATGCGCCATTGATTGGCGCCCTGAAATCACGTGGCGTTCGCTTTGAGGTCTGTGAGATCACTCTTAAAAATAGAGGCATTAAGAAGGATGTCTTCATTCTTGACGCCGACTTTACACCCTCTGGTGTCGTGCGAATTGCTGATCTCCAAGCAAAAGATCACTACGCCTATATCAAGCCTTAGGTCGATTTAAGTCATCCATTATCTAGCCTTGGATCAATGAAGTATTTTATTGCTTCGATATTGAGCCTCATTCTGTCGAGCCTTTGCTTTGCCGAACCCGTTGACCTTGTTAATCTAAAGCCAATTCAGGTTGCGCAAAATACTTATTTTGTTCAAGGCTTCCCAGAAATGGGCTCGAGTACAAACCAGAACTTTATTTCTAATGCAGGGTTTGTAGTGACGCCTAAAGGTGTCGTGGTAGTTGACGCTTTGGGATCGCCAGCTCTTGCGCAAAAGTTACTCAATGAGATTGCAAAAATCACAAAACAAAAAGTGGTAGCAGTCATTGTTACCCATTACCATGCAGACCACATATATGGCCTTCAAGTCTTCAAAAAAGCAGGTGCAAAAATATACGCACAAGAGCTCAGCAAGGACTACTTAAATTCTGATGCAGCTCGCCAAAGACTGGAATCCTCTAGAGTAGATTTTGCTCCATGGGTCAATTCAAGTACTCACTTAGTGGCTCCTGATCAGTGGATCAAGTCTGAAAAAACATTAACGGTTGGCGGAGTAGATTTTTTGATTTCAAAAGTAGGTCCTGCGCATACGTCTGAAGATTTAATGGTCTATGTGCCTAGTGAGAGGGTCCTGTTTGTCGGGGATCTTGTTTTTAGAGGTCGTATTCCATTTGTTGGTAACGCTGATAGCAAAGGGTGGTTGGCGTCGCTCGACCGTATTGAGGGCTTAAAACCCAAGATCGTGATTCCTGGGCATGGTGCTTATTCACCGAGTCCAACTCAAGACATCACCTTTACCCGTGAATACTTGCGATATCTGCGTGAGTCTATGGGTGAAGCCGCAAGAAATATGGATTCATTTGATGAGGTCTATACCAAGACAGACTGGACCGAGTATGAGGGAATGCCTTTATTTAGGTCTGCCAATAGGATGAATGCCTATAACGTCTACCTTTCCATTCAGGGCGAATAGCAGTTTTGTCATATAGGCTCTAAAATAGCGCTTTAAACGCTAAATCCCTGATTTGCATGAAGTTTCTAATTAAATCCTTGGCACTTGCAGTGATGGCAGCTTTTTTGCTGAGCTCATCTGTATTTGCGAATGAGCCGCTTGCCAATGGCAAGGTAATAGATCAAGAGAAATGCTATGCCTGCCATGCAAAGAAAACGGGGTTTGGAAACGGTGACATGATCTACACCAGATCTGACAGTAAAGTCACAACGCTCGCTAAATTAAACTCGATGATTTCAGTTTGCAATAGTGAATTGCGATTAGATCTTTTTCCAGAGGATGAGAGTGATGTCTCAAAATACCTCAATCAACAATTTTATAAATTTAAACCTTAAGCAGAATTTTTAGATCATGGATGTCGTAGATATTGCCTCACTAACTAAATCAGCTTTGCTTGCAAGCTTCATTGCGACGTTTATTCTTGGTGCGACCATGCAAAAAACGGGCTTTTGCAGCATGGGTGCCGTCTCAGATATTTTCATCATGAATAGTTGGGATCGTCTTAAGCAGTGGTTCCTTGCTATTGGGGTAGCCATCATTGGTTTTGCTGTGATGTCCTATATTGGCCTCATTGATCCGCTTACGAGTTTTTATACCGGCAATAAGTTTCTTTGGCTCTCAACCATTATTGGTAGCATCTTATTTGGCTTTGGCATGGTTTTAGCCTCTGGTTGCGGAAGTAAAACACTGATTCGCATTGGCGGCGGCAATCTTAAGTCGGTCATTGTTTTTCTGGCGCTTGGTCTAAGCGCTTATATGACGATCCGTGGCTTCCTGGGCGTTATACGCATCAATACACTAGATTCTGTTTTTATCAATCTTAATACCCCTCAGGACCTACCAAGCTTGCTGAGCGCTTCAACTGGCATGATGCGATCTTCTTTGCATCTTGTTCTCGGCCTAGTGATTGGTTCTGCATTTATTATTTTTGCACTGGCGAAGAAGGCGTTTTGGACTGCTGAAAATCTTTTTGCGGGCATTACCGTCGGCCTCATCATCTGCTCTATTTGGGCTATCTCAGGACACTTTGCCTTTGTTGCGGAAGATCCGAATACCCTAGAAGAGGTTTTCTTAGCTACGAATTCAGGAAAAATGGAAAGCCTTTCATTCGTTGCTCCGTATGCCTATTTCTTGGATTGGCTCATGATGTATAGCGATACATCAAAGGTCCTCACCATTGGAGTGGTTGCCGTCATGGGCATGATTTCAGGTTCGGCCGTAGTTGCACTTTTAACGAAATCGTTTCGCTGGGAAACTTTCCGCAACCCTGAAGATACAGCCAATCACCTGATTGGCGGTGCGCTGATGGGTTTTGGTGGTGTTACAGCCTTAGGTTGTACAGTAGGACAAGGCCTTAGCGGCTTATCTACATTAGCGCTAAGTTCATTTATCGCTCTACCGGGATTCATTTTTGGGGCATATTTGGCATTACGCTATTTGCAATATCGACTTGCTCCGAACCCCTGCAGTTAATCGATTTCATAGATAGGAAATTCAATGCAGATCAACTGGTTGGAATTTACTCCGGGACCCGCTCTCTTAGGCGGTGTAATACTTGGTCTTGCGGCTGCTCTATACGTTCATCTGCATGGGCGAATTCTCGGAATTAGTGGAATTATTTCCGGTTTATTCACGCCTAAATCTGGCGATGTTTTATGGCGTTTGAGTGCGATACTTGGTTTATTGAGTGCGCCACTGTGGGCTGCAGTACTTTTTGAAATGCATCCAATCCAGGTGATTGATGCAAGCTGGGCTGCTATTGTTGTTGCGGGGCTATTGATCGGTTTCGGTGCTGTTTATGGCTCTGGTTGCACGAGTGGTCACGGTATTTGCGGTTTATCGAGTCTATCGCCACGCTCTATGGTGGCTACACTTTCATTCATGTTGGCAGGCTTCATCACTGTATTTGTGATTCGTCACATGATTGGGGCTTGAGATGAGAAAACACTTCACTCTCATTAGCCAATATTTGATTGGCGTATTTTTTGGTTTTGGCCTGATTATTTCAGGCATGACAAATCCGCAAAAGATTTTGAACTTCTTAGATCTCGCTGGGTCATGGGATCCTTCGCTGTTATTTGTGATGGGTGGAGCAGTACTGGTTGGTTTGGCTGGCTTCTATTTACTCACTAAACGCAGCCAGGCCTTTTTTGGTGGCGCCCTGCATGTGCCTACCAGGCGTGATATTTCAAAACCCTTGGTGATTGGTAGCATCATTTTTGGTGTTGGCTGGGGTATAGCAGGATTTTGCCCAGGTCCCGCCATTGTTTCCATCGGGTCTGGTCAAACCAAGGCTGTTGTCTTTGTGCTTGCCATGCTTGCCGGCATGTGGATCTGTGAGCATTTTTTTACCGCTCATAAGCAATCAGCCTGATTTAGAATTAAAGGTATTAAGCGTCTTCTGTCTGATTAATTTTTTGAGGTTGAAATGAGTCTTCCTATTGCCTGTCATAACGATCAATTCGGTACCCTTGGTCAAATTGATCCTAGTCACCTTGCTCAGATTGCAGAGCAGGGCTACAAGAGTGTGATTAATAACCGTCCTGATAACGAAGGCGGCTCCGATCAACCAAAGAATGCTGATATTGCCGCTGAAGCTGAAAGACTTGGTCTGCACTATGTATATCTGCCAGTCGTTAGCGGTGCATTTACTCCTGAACAAGTTGTTGAGATGGCCCGTCTAATAAAAACGCTGCCAGAACCGATCTTGGCCTTCTGTCGATCGGGTGCGCGCTCTACCAATCTTTACCAATTAGCCTTACAGGTTCGCTAAGTAGTCTATGCGGATCGAGATACCCAAAGAAAAGAGGCTTGTGCATGAGATGCTCATGCCGATTCGTTGGGGTGATATGGATGCCCTACGTCATGTCAACAACACGCTTTACTTTCGTTACATGGAGCAGGCTAGGGTAGAGTGGATTGAGACCTTGGGTTTACAGGTGGCCCCTGGAAAGGCTGCCATGTTGATGATGAATGGCTTTTGCAATTTCTATCAACAGTTATCTTATCCGGGTGAACTCATTTTGAAGACATACATTGGCAACCTTGGAAAATCCAGCGTTGACCTCTTTACTTCAATGTCTCTAAGCACAAGCCCAGATGTCATTAGTGCAGAAGGCGGCGCAACTATGGTGTGGGTAGATCTAGAAACCAATAAATCAACTCCTTGGCCGCAATATCTTCTTCAGAAGATGGTTTAGGAGTGCTGCTTGCAGCCTAGCAATCCATACATCCTATCGATCGATCGCTTCAGATTGGAACGCAATCACTTCGATGTCATTATTGATGTTCGCTCACCTGCAGAATTTGCCCTGGACCATGTCCCTGGCGCAATGAATTGCCCGGTTCTCAATAATGAAGAGCGCGAACAAATTGGTACTCTTTATAAGCAAGTTTCTCCTTTTGCCGCGAAGAAGCTTGGTGCCGCATTGGTTTCTCGCAATATTGCCAATCACCTAGAGAGCTCCTTTATTGATTTTCCAAGAGAGTGGCGCCCATTAATCTATTGCTGGCGTGGTGGAGAGCGAAGTGGTGCTTTCACACACATTCTGAATCGTATTGGTTGGAAAGCGATGCAACTTGAAGGTGGTTATCAAGGATTTCGCCGAACTGTCATTGATGACCTGGATCAGGCTGCGAAAGACTTTTCCTTTGAAGTGATTTGTGGCATGACTGGCAGCGGTAAGACGCGCGTTCTTCACGAAATCCAAAAGCTTGGTGCGCAGGTGCTTGATCTTGAGGGTCTAGCAATTCATCGTGGCTCTGTCTTGGGTAACGAGCCCAATATTGAACAGCCCACGCAGAAAGGTTTTGAGACGGCACTCTGGAATGCCTTTCAATCACTAGACAAGAATCAGATTGTTTTTGTCGAGTCTGAAAGTAAAAAAGTAGGCGGCGTACATATCCCCGATCCACTAATGGAAACGATTCGGAATGGCCAGTGTATTGAATTGCGCTCCAGCACCATAACCCGAGTTTCTTGGCTGATTCGTGAGTACCATCATTTTCTATCGGATACGGATAGCTTTAAGCATAAGCTGGGGCTTCTCACTTCTCGTTACGGCAAAGTGCAAATAGCCAAATGGGAAGAAGAGATCGATGCAAAGCATTTCGAATCTCTCGTAGAGGAGTTGTTGGTGATGCACTACGACCCCTCGTATCAATCATCGATTGAGAGAAACTTTCCTAAATACAGCGCGGAAAAATTTGTGCAGTTAGATGATGATGGCGATGAGGCCTTTGCCAAGTCAGCAAAGGCCATCATGGCAGCGGTAAAGCCTTAACTAAAAGCCTGAATACCGGTTTGCGCGCGACCTAGAATTAGCGCATGAATATCGTGAGTGCCTTCATAGGTATTCACAACTTCTAAGTTGAGCATATGACGCACAACACCGTACTCATCTGAAATACCATTCCCACCGTGCATGTCGCGAGCCATACGGGCGATGTCTAAAGACTTGCCACAAGAGTTGCGTTTCATGATTGACGTAATCTCTGGAGAAGCAATACCTTCATCCTTCATGCGGCCTAAACGTAGGCAGCCTTGTAAACCAAGAGCAATTTCGGTTTGCATGTCGGCCAACTTCTTTTGGATCAACTGATTGGCAGCAAGAGGGCGGCCAAATTGTTTACGATCCATCGTGTATTGACGAGCAGCATGCCAGCACCACTCAGCGGCACCTAAAGCGCCCCATGCAATACCGTAACGCGCAGAATTTAAACAAGTAAAGGGGCCTTTCAGGCCAGTAATTTCGGGGAATTCATTTTCAGTCGGGACGAAGACTTCATCCATGACGATTTCACCAGTGATGGAGGCGCGTAGACCCATCTTGCCAGTGATTTTAGGAGCGCTTAAGCCCTTCATCCCTTTTTCAAGGATGTAACCGCGTATCACGCCTTCATCATTTTTAGCCCACACCACAAAGACATCAGCAATCGGTGAATTGGAAATCCACATCTTTGAACCCGTTAAAGAGAATCCGCCTGGAACTTTCTTGGCGCGAGTAATCATGCCGCCAGCATCAGAGCCGTAGTTTGGCTCGGTTAATCCAAAGCAACCAATCCATTCACCACATGCTAATTTAGGTAGATATTTTTGCTTTTGTGCTTCACTACCAAATTCATTGATGGGGACCATCACTAAAGATGATTGAACACTCATCATGGAGCGATATCCAGAATCGACCCGTTCGATTTCCCGAGCAATCAGACCATAAGAGACGTAATTGAGGTTTGCGCCGCCATATTGCTCTGGAATGGTGATGCCAAGCAGACCCAATTCGCCCATTTCACGAAAAATGGAAGGATCAGTCGTTTCATTACGATAAGCATCATGAATTCTTGGCGCTAGTTTGCGTTGGGCATATTCAGCAGCTGCGTCACGAACCATGCGCTCTTCTTCGCTCAACTGGGTGTCAAGGAGGAGGGGGTCTTCCCAATGAAAGCTCGGTTTACTCATGATGTTGTGTCCTATTTGATTTTTGATAGGGAGCCCTGTGCGTTTTCAGGAATCGCTATATTCTTACTTCTATTATCCATTTTTTAACGCCTAGAGCACCCCAAAGCCCATAAGCCATGTCAGCCACCAGAAGTCACCATCGTTACTATGACTTAATCTTGGCCGCCTTTGTGGTGGTTCTGTTGTGCTCTAACTTTATTGGCGCCGGTAAGGCTGCTGTGATTGATTTGCCTTACTTTGGCCCTGTCATTTTTGGCGCCGGTATTCTTTTCTTCCCGATTTCTTACTTTTTTGGGGACATCCTGACTGAGGTATATGGCTACGCCTATGATCGCAGGGCTGTCTGGGCTGGATTTGCTGCATTGGCCTTTGCAGCCATCATGGCGCAAATTGTGATTGCACTTCCAGTAGCCCCTGGTGAGTATATGGCTCAGTACCAACAGGGCATGGTCTCGGTATTTGGTAATTCCTGGCGGATCGCTTTAGCCTCGATGCTGGCTTTTTGGTGCGGCAGTTTTGTTAACAGCTATGTGCTGGCTAAGCTCAAAATCTGGACCCAGGGACGCTTTTTATGGGTCAGAACGATTGGCTCGACTGCTTTCGGTGAGTTAGTAGACTCCTCCTTGTTTTATGTATTGGCTTTTTACGGGATTTGGCCTATTCAAGAGCTTATACAGGTGGCATTAGTGCAATACGTTCTAAAGACCTCTTGGGAGGTTCTAGCGACACCCTTGACCTATTGGGTAGTAGGCACCCTGAAGCGTAAGGAAAACGTTGATCACTACGACATTCACACCAATTTCACCCCATTTCGGGTCAAAGTCTGAATTTGGCTTTAAAGCCGTTAACCCGTTAAAATATTGGACTTTACCCCCATTGCTGGGGTATTCCCTTTGAATTGAATTTCAGAAAGCTAGAAAACATCCGTGCTGTCAGCATCTAATATCACTATGCAGTTTGGGGCAAAACCCCTGTTTGAGAACATCTCCGTTAAATTTGGCGGCGGCAATCGCTACGGCCTCATTGGCGCGAATGGTTGCGGTAAATCTACTTTTATGAAAATCTTAGGTGGTGAATTAGAGCCAACCAGCGGAAACATCAGCCTAGATCCAGGTATTCGTCTTGGTAAATTGCGCCAAGATCAATTTGCTTATGAAGATGTACGCGTTTTAGATGTGGTGATGATGGGGCATGAAGAGATGTGGAAGGCCGCAGCTGATCGCGATGCCATCTATGCCAACCCCGATGCTACTGATGAAGACTACATGCGCGCCGCAGAGCTCGAGGGCAGCTATGCCGAGTACGGTGGCTACACAGCAGAAGCTAAAGCAGGGGAGTTGCTTTTAGGTATTGGCATTCCCATTGATCAACACAATGGTTTGATGAGTAACGTGGCCCCAGGTTGGAAGTTGCGTGTATTGCTTGCCCAAGCCCTTTTCTCAGATCCTGATGTGCTCTTGCTTGATGAGCCAACCAATAACTTGGATATTCATTCGATTCATTGGCTTGAAGATATCCTCAATGAAATCAAAAGTACGATCGTCATCATTTCTCATGATCGCCACTTCTTAAATGAAGTGTGTACCCATATGGCTGATATGGACTTTGGAACACTTAAGGTGTATCCAGGCAACTATGACTCCTACATGCTTGCATCTGTACAAGCGCGCGCTCAACAGCTGAGCTCGAACGATAAAGCCAAGGAAAAGATTGCTGAACTACAGGCTTTCGTTAGCCGCTTCTCTGCAAATGCTTCTAAAGCCCGTCAGGCTACATCGCGTCAGCGTCAATTAGAGAAAATTGAGATTACAGAAATCAAACCCTCTTCACGTCAAAACCCATTTATTCGTTTTGACACCGAGAAGAAGTTGCACAACATGGCTGTCGAGTGCAACGCGTTAACTAAATCTTATGACCGAACCATTTTTAAGAACTTTAAATTGGCTATTCGTGCCGGTGAGAAAGTTGCCATCATTGGTCAAAACGGTGCAGGTAAGACCACGCTTCTCAAAACGATTCTGAGCAAGCGCTTTGATGGCATTGTTGCTGATAGTGGCGATGTGAAGTGGGCTGAGAATGCCAATGTGGGTGTGATGCCGCAGGACAATACCGAACTCTTCGCTAAAGACGAGTTGCTGATGGATTGGATGAATTGGTGGCGCAACACTGGCGATGACGATCAAGTGATTCGTGGCACCCTAGGTCGCTTACTGTTCTCTGGTGATGACATTGGCAAGTCTGTCAAAGTCCTTTCTGGTGGAGAAAAAGGCCGCATGATTTGGGGCAAACTCATGCTCCAAAAATATAACGTCTTAGCAATGGATGAGCCAACCAACCATATGGATATGGAATCCATTGAGAGTTTGCAAATTGCTCTTGAGAAATACGATGGCACACTCATTTTTGTTTCTCATGACCGTGAATTCGTTTCTGCTTTGGCTAACCGCATCTTAGAAGTCAAAATGGATGGCACCATTAATGACTACTCAGGGACTTACGAAGAGTATTTGCGTAGCCAGGCTATTACTGGTTAAGCAGTTTTAGAGTCTTTTGCTTGGCGCTGGAAGCGCATGGCTGTGCCATCTGCACGGATGCGTTTCCACACAAGGTCTTTTTCTTCCTGACTAAAAAATACCCAGTTACTCACTTCATTTAGGGTGCGACCGCAACCCTGACATATCTCATCGTATAGGGTTGTGCAAACACCAATACATGGTGAATCTGAGTGCTCATCTCCAGTGGAAAGTGAATTAGCTCCGCTCTGGTTTGTTGGATTGCTAGATTGCGTCATAGCGCTACTGTAGACGATTTCAGCGGACTGTGCTCCGCGAGCTCATCAACATAAGCCGCAATACCATGATGCTCACGCTCTAAAAATAACTTGATTGCTTTAGAGAATTGTGGATCTGCAATCCAATGGGCAGAATGGATTGTGGTTGGCATAAAACCTCTCGCCATTTTGTGTTCACCTTGGGCGCCACCTTCAAAGATCTGAATGTTTTCCTGAATGCAATATTCAATTGCTTGATAGTAAGCAGTTTCAAAATGGAGGCAATCAATGTGTTCAAGTGCACCCCAATATCTACCGTATGCCTTTGCATTGGGCTTGTCCACAATCAACAATGAACAGGCGACACGTTGAGCATCTCTACTGGCTATGATCAAATGCAAGTTCTCGGGCATCGTGCTAGCTAGTTCTGTAAAGAAGGACTCGGTCAGGTAGGGCGAAGATTGATGCTCTAGATAAGTGTTTTCATAACAGCGATAGAAAAATTCCCAATCGGCTTTAACTGTCTCTACACCTGGTATATGGGTAAAGCTAATATTTTGAGCTGCAACTATGGCACGCTCGCGACGTATATTTTTACGGCGCTTCATCGTCAAGATGGCTAAAAATTGATCAAAATCTTTATAGTCGTTGTTTTGCCAATGAAATTGCACTGAATCTCGCAACATAAATCCTTGTTGCAGCATTGAATCAATTTCAGATTGTTCTGGAAAGAGAATATGGGCAGAGGAGAGTTTATTTTGGTTAACTATGCTCTTCAGACCGGCAAGAAGGGTTGTGCGTATCTGTGGAGCATCTTGACTGCTGCCACAAAGCAGTCTTTGACCTTGCACAGGGGTAAACGGGATTGCGCAGAGGGCTTTAGGGTAATACTGCATACCGTGTTGCTCATAGGCTTGAGCCCAAGACCAATCGAAAACAAATTCACCATAAGAATGCTGTTTGAGATAGAGCGGCATGGCACCTATGAGCTTGGTGCTGTCGGGTGATTTTAAAACCAGGTGAGCAGTTTGCCAGCCGGTGTTTTCACCAACGCAACCACAGTGCTCTAGTGCACTGAGAAATGCATAGTTTAAGAAAGGGCCTGCATTGGCTGGAACAATGGCATTCCACTCGCCTGCGGATACTTCAGCAAGGTTTCCAATAATCTCGAGTTGATATTCCCGCTGGTTCAATGCAAATTAACGCTGAATCAGTTCAATTTTGTAACCATCCGGATCGGTTACAAAGGCAATGATGGTATCGCCACCCATAACAGGGCCAGCCTCGCGAGTGACATTGCCACCAGCCGCTTTGATCTTGTCGCATGCGGCATATGCATCAGGGACTTCAATCGCAATATGTCCATAAGCAGTTCCCATGTCATATGCATCAACACCATGGTTATAGGTCAACTCGATTTCTGATTGGCCGTCAGCATTACCTTTGCCATAAGCAACAAATGCCAGAGAATACTTTTGCTCTGGGCGTTCAGTTGTTCGAAGCAAATTCATACCCAATACATTGGTATAGAAATCAAGAGAGCGGGCCATATTGCCGACACGAAGCATGGTGTGAAGAATCATCATGATTTAAATATAACTCGAATTGAATGTTCTTGTTGGGTATGAAAAAACCCAGGACATGCCTGGGCTTGTGATCAGAAGGTCTTGGATTTACTGGATCTTGGCCTTGGCACGGAGTTTTTGCATCATCTCGGTGAACTTAGCCTTTTGCCAATTTTGGTCAGAGGCGATCATTTGCTTTAGTTGATCTTTGATCTCTTCCATTGGTGGGGCCTTGACGTCACGCACATCATCCATCTTAATAATGTGCCAGCCAAATTGAGTCTTCACTGGCTTGTCAGTAATTTGACCTTTTTTGAGCTGAACCATGGCTTTGGAAAATTCAGGAACTAAAGATTTTTCACTGACCCAGCCAAGATCCCCGCCAGTAGGCGCAGAGCCTGGATCCTTGGATTTTGCTTTGGCGAGCTCTTCAAAATTTGCTCCAGCTTTCAGTTGAGCGGTAATTGCTTTGGCATCTGCTTCTTTTTCAACAAGAATGTGCTCGACGTGATATTCCTTCCCTGTGTACTGACTCTTCACAGATTCATAAGCAGCTTTAAGGTCTGCTTCTGCAACCCCTTCTTTTTCAACATAGTCCTGAAATACGGCAGCAACCAAAATACCCATGCGTGATTGCTCAATTTGTTCTTTTACAGCGTCACTTTGGGACAGGCCACGATTATTGGCTTCTTGCAGGATAAGTTCTCGGGTGACCAACATCTCACGCGCTTGATCGCGAACTTGTGGGTTGTCAGCTTGACCAGTCTTTTGTACCAACTTATCCAACTGTGCTTTTGGAATGGGTTTGCCGTTAACGATCACGGCATTTTGGGCAAAAACAGGGCCCACTATCAGTGTGGCGCCAAGTGCAGTGATGCTTAGAATTTTTGGTATTGAGATCATGTCAAATTGTCAAAATAGGTTAGAAACAGATTGCTGTGGGTATTAAACACTATTTAATAAGTCTTAAACCTCGTCAGGAGCTAAGGCATTGATAGTTAAAGCATGTATCTCGGCTGGGATGTGTTTTTGTAGGGCAGCGTACACAGCCCTATGACGACCTACCAGGTTAAGACCTTGGAATTCTGGGGTGCATAGGGTGACTTTGAAATGTCCTCCGCCACTAGCAGCGCCCGCATGTCCTGCATGAAGGTGACTTTCATCTTCTATCAGTAGTTTGGTGAGTTGGAATGAAGACCTGAGATCTTGCTCAAACAGTTTGATGCGTTCTTGATTGACGCTCATGCTGACGGGTGCTCCATATGACGACCGAGCCAAATACCTTGTGCAATCACAAACACAATGAGCAAGCCAGTACTGCCAAATAATTTGAAATTCACCCAAGCCTCTTCTGAGAACTCAAAGGCGACATATAAATTGAGGCAACCCATCAGGAAAAAGAAGCATGCCCAAGCTAGATTGAGTTTGTGCCAGACCGATTTTTCACTCTCTTGTTTTAAAGTGATCTGTTTACCCATCATGACTTGAATCCAGTTCTTATTAAAAAACTGTAGGCTAACAAACAGGGCGCCAGAGAATAACCAATACAGAGCCGTTGGTTTGAGCTGAATAAAGGTCTTGTCATGCAAGAAGATCGTCAGGCTACCAAACACAACAATCATGACTAAGCTGACCCATTGCATGGCATCAATTTTGCGGTGGCGATAGTAAACCCAGAGGATTTGTCCAACAGTTGCGATCATGGCAACAATGGTTGCAGTGTAAATGTCACCTAATTTAAAGGCGACAAAGAACAGAATGATGGGGAAGAGGTCGAATAAAAATTTCATAGGGGCATTATCCAGCTATTTAGGGTCTACTTCTCTTCTGTGGTTTTCGCGTTTGCACTAGGCTCAAATTGTAAGGAAGCCGAGTTGATGCAATACCTCAGACCTGTTGGCTGTGGGCCATCTTCAAAAACGTGACCCAAATGAGCATCGCAATGGCTACAGCGGACTTCCGTACGAACCATGCCGTGAGTCATATCCTTATGCTCGATGATTGCAGCCGAATTTAGCGGGGCGTTATAGCTTGGCCAACCGCAACCCGCATCGAATTTAGTATCAGATAAAAATAAGGGGGTATCGCAACAAACGCAGCGGTACTGACCTTGATCCCAGTGGTCCCAAAATTTACCGGTGAATGGACGTTCTGTAGCGGCTTCTCGCGTGACGCGATATTCAATATCAGTTAGGGCTTGTTTGTATTCTTGGTTTGATTTTTTCATGATGTAAATAATATTCTGGTTTGGGCTCTAAGATGAGCAGCTTACTGAAATAGATTGCAGATGCTCTGCGGGGGCCTGTGAGTAACGCTCGTGTTCAGGGTGTTCATCAAAAGGCTTGTTAAGAATATTTAATAGCTTATGGACTTCAGAAAAATCATCTTGCTGGGCAAGTTCTATTGCATGTTGGGCTAAATGATTTCTGAGAACGTACTTTGGATTTACTGTATTCATGAGCGTTCTGCGTGCTTCATCACCCAAGGACTCTTTTGCTAACCTGGTAAGGTAATCCTTCAGCCATAAATCAATGCCATCTCGATCAATGAAATGATCGCGCAAAGCAATATCTTTAACTAGGGTGCTCTTATCGATGTTTCCTAAACTTCTAAAGAGGGTGGTGTAATCCACTCGGGAATCGTGCATGAGTTGCAGCAAACGCTCAATCAATTCGATATCTGCCTCTTCGGAGGTATGCAAGCCCAGCTTATCTCGAAAGCTTTTTTGCCAAGCCGCTGCATACGTTATTGGAAATTCTTCCAGAGCACTTCTTAGAAGTGTTTGGGCTTCTTCGTCAGAATGGCTCAGCTCAATCAAGGGCAACATTGCGCTGGCAAGGCAGGCCATATTCCAATGCATGATTTGTGGTTGGCGGTGATAGGCGTAGCGGCCAGAATGATCACTGTGATTACAAATATGGTCGATCTGAAATTGATCCAAGAATCCAAATGGGCCATAGTCAATGGTGAGTCCTAGGGCGCTGATGTTGTCACTATTTAGAACACCATGACAAAAGCCAACAGATTGCCATTGAGCGACTAGCGTGGCATTTCTGCTGGAGATACTTTTGAAGAGCTCAAGATAGGGAATTTTAGAGTTGCGACAATCGGGATAATGCTTGGCAATCAAATCATCCGCCAACTCTTTTAATCTCTCGGTATTTTGCAGTGATGCAAAGTGCTCAAAGTGCCCCACACGGACAAAGCTGGGTGCAACTCTAGCGCAGACAGCAGCAGTCTCTCTGGTTTCTCGTATAACCGGCATTTTGGATCCCACCACCGCTAAGGCTCTACTAGTTGGAATGCCTAAAGAATGCATAGCTTCACTGCAAAGGAATTCTCTAATAGAAGAGCGCAACACAGCTCTGCCATCACCCATGCGCGAGTAAGCCGTTTTACCTGCTCCTTTAAGTTGCAGTTCTTGATTCGCAATATCGCCCAGCAAAATTGCTCGGCCATCACCCAGCTGCCCAGCCCACACGCCAAATTGATGACCGCTATAAGCGCTAGCAATCGGGGCTGTAAATTGATTGGATTCTGTTTCGAGGGAATTTCCAGATAGAAGCTCAAGCCACTTGTGATCGGTTGGCAAATCATTGTTTGCGAGTGGCATACCGATCAGTTCTGCACAAGATTTAGAAAACGCCACCCAATAAGGGTCAGGTATCGGAGTAGGTGGGGTATGGCGAGCAGCGTCGTCGCCCTGAAGTGGGAATGCCATAGTGAAGCTATTCTAGGGGGAATTCCCAATCTGCGCCGAAGCCCCTAAAATAGCCAAATGGAAAATAAAGTTCAAATCAATCCAGCCACCCAACTAGCCAATTTGGGTGAAGAATTAAATGTCCCATTTTTGAAGTTATTGGGCGTCCGCTTTTTGAGTGCAGAAATGGGTAAGGGCGAGATTCTTCTGGCCTTAAAGCCTGAGCACACCAATACCTGGGAAGTTGCCCATGGCGGCGTCTTATTGACCTTAATGGATGTGGCTATGGCAGTCGCTGCACGCTCGGCTGATCCTGGTGATCGTAGTGTTGTCACGATTGAACTCAAAAATAACTTTATGCAGGCGGCTACTGGAATCTTACGCGTCAAAGCAGACACTGTTCGCCACACTGCCACGATGGCGTTTTGCGAGGCTAAGCTATACAACGATCAAGGTGAAGTGTGCTGTATGTCTACCGGAACTTTTAAGTACCTTAGGCGCTTGGCGACGCGTAACGCCAAAGGTGAGCGCGTAGTAAACGACGATCTACGCGAGCAGTAGACAATTCTTTTTAAACAGCTAGATTAGATCCTGGTGCGGCAGTCAGAGCACCAGTCACAACATCATGACCAATGGTGCCGTTAGCGTCAAAGCGTCGCTCAACCATTTCAAAAGCCCCATCTTTGCGAACTCTTAACACCGTACTTGAGCGAGTGCCATATGCAGGGGTTTTAATAAATGCGGGGGAGAGTGCTTTTTCCCAGTCTTTGCTGACTCCGGTACTTGGTAACTCATGATCGCTGGCTTCATGAGTATCGGCCAAGAGCTTTAAGTAATGATCCGCATTTTTTAACTGACCACTATCCATGGCCAAGGTCTGAGCAAAAGCAGCTACACGGTGATTTACTTTTGGCCAAGGGGTATCCAGCATTGCATTGGAAAGCCCATACACACCTGGATTTAAGGCTTGCTCAGGAAAAATCTTTCGGGGGCGGATATTTTGACCCATCATCAGGCGATTGCTGACCCAGTGCATTTCTGCATTTGCTGGATCACTCAGATCTGCCATTAATAAATTAAAGCCGTTGTATTGTTGAAAGCGCTTTGCATTCGATTGAATGAACTCATTAGGGCGATCCTTGCCTGTGAGATACATCGAAGATAGCTCTCCCCGCGTTCTCGCATCCGGCTTCTTTTCACTGGGGGCTCGCACATTAGTGAGTGCTGCAAAGCGACCTGTTTTTGAAAAGCCTAGCCATGTCCCTGGGCTGCCCAACACATCAGCCTTGTCTTTGCCTGCTAGTACATGGGGGTGGTCTGCCCACCAATTCATTTGCTCGGTATCGCGTTCGTAGAATTCGTCACGATTGGCAGCCACCACCAATGGGTAGTCTGGGTGTGATTTCCAAGCGAATAAGATCAGGCACATATGAGTTAAGGATCTATATCTCGATCAGTTGATAGGGTAGTAAGCTCATTTTTAACACAGGTCCAGCCACACTACCTAGATGAATTTCTCCATGCTCCAGGGCCTCTAGCTTGCACTCTATTTGTAGCTTGATGGAATCAGGCTCTTGGGGGTCAATCGCGGAAAGGACCACCATACCGGCTGGTTGTATAGCGTCATCAGAATTGAATAACTCAAACCCCGGGGCGTAGCTTATCGAGTTCGATGGATCTATGTTGAATCCCGCTATTTGCAAGCGGCGTTTAATCACACCGCGATATTGACTGCGAGCAACAATTTCTTGGCCTGGATAACAACCCTTTTTAAAGTCGACTCCAGCAACGGATTCAAAATTAATCATTTGCGGTACAAATTGTTCTTGAGTGGCTAGAACGATTCTGGGAATGGCGCTCAATACTTCAAGTAAATTCCACTGCATGAGTGCAGCCCCATCAACTGAGTATTCAGAGGCATAGGGCGTCGCCATTAAAACTCGTGCAATTGATTGATCTTGATATAAAACATCGGGCATTTTCAAGGCCAGAGAATCGGTGGCATTGGCAGCACCAGCTTGGGAGCCATAGAAGCCCGAGATATGCCAAGCATCAGATACATCACTCACTTTAACTTTGGAGCGTAAGACGAACATTGAAAGTCGCTTGGCAGTACTGGCAGCAATATCTTTTGATATGAAAAGAGCAAAGCGATCCTCTCCCTGTTCACTTTGAGGTATGAGTGCAAGCCATGCACTTGCTAACAAGCGGCCCTTTGGACTGCAGTAACCGACTAAGCGGACGGCAGCGGGTCCCTCGGCAATTTCGCCTGGTTTTGATCGCTTTAAACCTAAAATTGAATTTGTGAGTTGATTTTGCAAAAAACTCGCTGCATCTACACCCTCAACAAATATCAAACCCCAATCAGAAAGGGGTGCATGCCCAAAAGAGGGGTTTATGAGTGCGTTTGGAGTGTTTTTGGGGGTAATTGTCATCACGCTTTTATCATAGCCTGATGAGCAGAAAATTTCACAGAAGACCACTTTTCACCCAAAAACAAAAGTCGGGGTTCAGGCTGCCCCCATTTCAAATAATCATTCTTGGTTTATTGGTCAGCTTGGTACTGGTATATGGGGCAATATTTCTGTTGCCGGTCGTGCCAAGCCAATCAAATGCCTCCGATGGTTTGAGCTACCAAGTCAAAATTAAGCCTCAATCTGGACTCACTGCAATTGCAGAGCAATTATCTGAACAGGGTTTAATGGTTTCACCACTCCTGTTTAAGTTTGGTGCTGGCTCCTTATTTGTAGCTGGAAAACTTAAACCCGGCACATATTTGCTGCAATTACGCGGTAGCTTGGGTAAGGTGCTCATGCAGATGGCGCGCGGAGATAGAGTCCGAGAAAGTATTGCAATTATTCCTGGCATGACCATTTGGCAACTTCGGGCTTTAATCGACGCACACCCAGCCTTAATTCACCAGACCAAGGGCATGAGCTCAAAAGCACTACTTCAAAATCTCAATTTGAGGTACCCAGGCGATGAAGGGCTGTTCTTTCCTGACACTTATGTATTTGATCCTGACGAACCTGACATCAACATCTATCGTCGATCTTCCCAAGCCATGCAAAAGCAGTTGGCCCTCGCATGGGAGAAAAAGGAGGTGCAAAGCCCCTTGAAGACACCTTATGAGCTCCTCATACTGGCATCCATCGTGGAGAAGGAGACTGGCAGACCGAGCGATCGTGATTTGGTGGCGGCTGTGTTTACCAACCGCCTCAATAAAGGCATGCTGTTACAAACAGATCCAACCGTTATCTACGGGATTGGCAGTAAATTTAATGGCAATTTGCGGAAAGCAGACCTGCGTAAAGACAGTCCCTACAATACCTACATGCGTAAAGGTCTTCCACCAACCCCGATAGCAATGCCAAGTAAAGAGTCATTGCAGGCTGCCGTACATCCAGCAGAAAGTGCTGCCCTATATTTTGTTGCAAAAGGTGATGGCACTAGCCACTTCTCAAAATCCTTAAATGAACATGAGGCAGCGGTTGATCGATATCAGCGCAGACCTCATCAGACTCCTGTAAATCCTTAAGTTACTTAAACTACCGAACATGAACATTCAGTACCCCGGATATTTTCTCAGCTTTGAAGGCATTGATGGTGCCGGAAAAAGCACCCACATCGAAGCGTTTGGTGAACTATTAAAGCAGCAGCATCCAAACCGTGAAGTGGTCATGACGCGTGAACCAGGGGGTACACCTCTGGGTGAGCAACTCAGAAAACTCTTGCTCGATGCGCCAATGAATCTAGAAACCGAAGCATTGCTGATGTTTGCTGCACGCCGTGAACATATCGCTCAAGTGATTGAGCCAGCCCTGCAAGCAGGCAAGATCGTGATCTCGGATCGATTTACAGATGCAAGCTTTGCCTACCAAGGTGGCGGTCGAGGCTTAAGCTTGGAGAAGCTGAGTGCATTAGAAATGTGGGTGCAGGGCAGAACTGGCGGTGTCTTACTCCAGCCTAACTTGACCATCTTGTTTGACTTACCTGGTGCCATAGCAGAAGCGCGTCGCTCACAAGTGCGAGCACCTGATAAGTTTGAGCAAATGGATTTGAATTTCTTCGAGCGCGTCCGTCAAGAATATTTGCGTCGGGCTAAGGCTGATCCAAAGCGTTTTCATTTGGTTGATGCCACTCAAACACGTGAAGCTATTTGGGAAGAACTCAAATCACTTCCGCTTGATATCTAAATGAACCAAGCAATGCTTACTGAAACTAGCCAGTCAAAAGTTGCCCCTTGGCTAGCGCCCCTCTGGGAGAGTCTTGATCTCACTACGTTTCCGAATGCGATCCTGTTGCATGGACAGTCTGGCATTGGTAAGTTTGAATTTTCCATTGAGCTAGCTAAGGCTTTGCTGTGCGAGAGTTCAGCCGGGGGAAGCTCTAAACCTTGCAACCATTGCGAAGCCTGCCACTGGTTTGATTCTGGTAATCATCCTGATTTCATTGCGCTTGTACCGGAGACCCATCGCAAGCTTTTGCCACATGGTGATTTTGAAGCTGATGGCGATGCTCCAAAGAAAACCAAGTCAGCACGCGATGACTCAGATGGCGATGTGGCCGAAAAGAAAGAAAAGAAAAATATTTCCATCGAGGAAACCCGCAGTGCGATAGAAGGACTCTCTATCGGTACGCACCGCGGTGGCAATCGGGTGATATTGATTTATCCATTGGAGATGTTACGTCCAGACTCCGCAAATACTTTATTGAAGTCTTTGGAAGAGCCCCCTGCAAATACGATATTCATATTGCTGGCTGATCGACTTGATCGCGTGCTGCCTACTATAAGATCACGTTGTCGTTTGTTAAGTGCTCCTAGGCCAGACAGAATCTCTGGCTTAAATTGGCTGCGCACTCAACTACCGCGCATCAGTGGTGCAAAAATCACTGATGCAGATGTTGAATCGATTTATGACGAACAGGGTGGGGCGCCCTATGCAGTTTTTGACTCTTTAGTTGCCAGGCACAATAAAGATGAAAAAGATGAGCTCACAATTGCCATCCAAGCATCGCGTTATATTCTTCAGGCAATGTCACAGGGTGTTCGCATCAACTGGTTGGATGCTGCAGAAAAAACCAATAAAGCGCAATTTTCCATCTTGCTTGCAACAATGCAACGCTGGGTTTCTGATGTGCAAGCAGTTAGCAATGGTTCTGCGCCACGCTATTACCCAAAACATGAGTCCACACTGAAGGCGCTTTCTCAACAAGCTCGCACACCAAAATTACTGCGTTTCTGGAAATCACTGCTTCAGGCCCGTCGTTCTGAAAATCACCCCTTAGCAACCCGCATTCAGTTAGAAGCCTTGCTTTCTCAATATCAACAGATATTTGAAGACTAAAATGGCGGGTCATGTTTATAGACTCCCATTGCCATCTCGATTTCCCTGAATTTCAGACCCGCTTACCAGAGGTCCTGGCCAATATGGCCGAGGCTAAGGTAAAGAATGCACTCTGCATATCTGTGGACTTACCCGACTTCCCCAAAGTTCTCAAACTAGCGGAAGACTACCCCCATCTATATGCTTCAGTTGGGGTGCATCCGGACTATGAAGACACGCCTGAGCCAACCGTTGAATTCCTCGTTGAAACAGCAAAACACCCCAAAATCATTGCGATCGGCGAGACGGGCCTGGATTACTACCGAATGGGTGATCGCAGCTATGAGTCTATGGAGTGGCAAAGAGAGCGCTTTAGGGTCCATATACGGGCTGCAATTGCTTCGGGCAAGCCTTTGATTATCCACACTCGCTCTGCGTCTGTAGATACGCTAAAAATCCTTAAAGAAGAGGGTGCTGAGCGGATTGGCGGGGTAATGCATTGCTTCACAGAATCCTTAGAAGTGGCTAAAGCAGCTATGGAAATGGGCTTTTATATCTCCTTTTCGGGGATTGTGACCTTTAAAAGCGCAAAAGACCTGCAAGAGACCTGTCGACAGGTTCCATTGGAAAGAATGCTGATTGAGACGGATTCGCCATATTTAGCCCCAATTCCATATCGTGGCAAGATTAATGAGCCAGCCTGGGTTGCTAAAGTGGGTGAATTTGTAGCCAGCTTGAAGGGCGTTTCAGTAGAAAAGCTTGCCAATCAAACTTCAGAGAACTTTTTCCAATGTTTTCAAGTAAATAGAGATGCTTTATGAAGTTTAACATTAAGTTATCTCATAGTCTTGCCGCTTGTTTATTCGGCTTTTCCAGCCTTATTTACAGCCAGTCTGAAGATCAAATCACCAACTTCACAAAAGCAGCTAAATTTGACGATATTTTTGAAGTTAAATCCCTTATTAAGGCTGGCGTAAGCCCAAATACGCTAGATCCAAATGGAAATCCCATGCTTTTCTTGGCGGTTAAGGAAAACTCCTCAAAAGTCATCGATTATTTGACCAATTTGCCTGGCATTGACATTAATCTGCCAAACAAGAGTGGCGAAACCCCTTTAATGATTGCATCCATAGAAGGCAATCTGCCGGTGGTTAAGTACCTTGTTTTTACTAAAAAGGCAGATGTAAACAACTCTGGATGGACTCCATTGCAATATGCGTGCACCAGAGGTCATCTTGAAGTTGCAGAATTCTTAGTGGCTAATGGGGCCAAAGTGAACGCACTGAGCCCAAATAATTCAACTGCCTTGATGATGTCCGTGATGTCGGGAAACGAACACCTTGTTAAATACCTTTTGGATAATGGTGCAGATCTCAAAATGCGTAATCAACAGGGACTAACTGCAATCGACTTTGCTGATATATATATCAAGCCATGGATAGGAGACGGACTGAGATCTAGATGGGCAAAGCTTTACAAATCCCCATATCCAGAGGCTCCAAGCCGTGGTCCTACGAATTAACGATATATGCTAACTGCGTATAATCATTATTATGTCAAATAAGAAATCAACCCATATAAAGTAAAGCAAAAACACTATGGATTTCAGCATCTTCTCTAACCTGCCTAGTTTTAGCACTCTGTTTTCTGAGATCAATGCCGATATGGGAAATAGCCAGATCTGGTTCATCATCGTGGCTGCTTGCCTCATGTTGACGATTCATGGCGTTGCAGTCCTGGGTATTGCTGGTGCATTCCATGCCTTAGATCGCCATATGCAAAACAAAAAGATCTACGGGGCTAATTTCCTCTCGTATTTCATAGCAATATTGTTGATTGTCGGCAGTCATCTTGCCGAAATCGTTGCTTGGGCATATTTATGCGTGGCGTTAAAGGTATTTCCCACCAACCCCCAAACCTTCTATTTTGCTGGCGAGATGTATACAACCGTCGGGTATGGCGATTACACCCTGTCTGAGCATTGGCGGATTCTGCCGATCATTATTTCGTTTTCGGGCATATTTGCAGTTTCCATGTCGGGTGCAGCTATGTACTCAATGATGGGAACCCTATTGGGGCACCCAAATCAGAAAACTCAGACTCAACCAGACTCGCCAACAGATTAACCGGGTTTTATAGGGTTCTTTTGTTTAAATACCAGTTCTAGGACTCGTCCATTGGCTTCCTGGGAGCGAATCCGGCCAGGAAGCCATTCGAGGTCCTTGGCAAGCCAAATATCAACCTGGCGCTTATATGGGTCGTTTTCACGTTGCATTAAGGCGTAGTGACGCACTGTCGTCTTCCCTAGGCTGGGCACATCATCAGAAATGGTCTCTCCATAGCTTTTGAATTGCCACATCTCTAAGGTGTTGTAGTCAACTACTGGTAATGCCCGAATACTGCCGGCCTCATCTATCTTACCGTCGCCATTTAAGAGTGAGGCAAATTGGAACATCAGACTAAAGCGATCCTGAGTGCCTGGTAATAGCTCTGGAGTGAAATCAGGCTTTTCAGAAAAGAACATCTTCCCCCCTCCTTTGATGTCACGATCAAAACGAGAAAATCGAGGTGCATTCGTGCCGCGTTGTGTCCAGTAGATTGTCGGGGCAATACCATATGCATCGACCGAGCCACGCGATTCAAAAACAAACGGGCCAATAAAGGCATATGGAATATTGACGTATAGACGATAGTTATTTCCTTCAACAATCCACTGCAGTTCTCCGGTCTGATATTTCTGACCATCCACATAAGCGTCGTAGTACAAAGTGCCTGAATCTGGCAAACGAAAAGCCTGGCCTTGTTGGTCTAATAAGCCGCCCTGCTCACTTGAATCATTCGTGGTGGCATTGCCTTGTTCGGAAGTAATGGGGGGTAGCTTTTTAGGCGCCCTTGCTAGCTGTATTTTTTTGGGCAACTCCAGTAGCAAATCCGTTTTGATAATGAGTTCATCGGATACTGCACTTGGCAATAATGGCGACCAAAAAGGGATCCCAAAGAAAAGGACTAAATGCCCCAATACTGAAAGTATTAAGGCGGCAAAAATAACGCGCAGAGATCGATTGCTCAAGGATTTTTTCTTCACCTCTAAATCCAGTGGCAAATAAACCCTAAGGCTTTGCTTGTGTTGAGGTGCTAGGTTGAATAAATTTCAGAACTTGAGGGAGGTATTTTGAGTAATCGGAGATCCCGTGATCGCCGCCCTCCAACACCAGATGATGGGCGCCTGAATAAAAAGCAACCATCTCTTTCCAATCTAAGAGCTCATCACCTTTAGCAGCCATCAAGAAATATCTGGACGGGTTTGTTATAGCTTCCACCTGTAAAGCACTTAACTCATCAATGTATTCTGGACGAAAATCAAAGGGCTCATCACTGTCGTAGGCAGTCATCATGCCAACATGTGGCGCAAGCTCCCTTGGAGCCCTAACAGCAGGATTTAAAGCAACCGCCTTGCATCCATATTTCTCAGCAAGAAAATTGGCATAGAAACCACCAAGAGAAGATCCAATGACAACGATTTCATCTGCTTTTGACTTCTCAATATGCTCAATCACCATTTCCATGCTAGCTCTAGGTGAGGCCAGCAGTTGCGGGCAATACCACTCAATTGGATTGGTATTACTGGAAAGTGCCTCTAGGGCCTCTCCAGTCATCACCGCCTTGGTTGAGTTCGGTGATGATCGAAATCCATGAAGATATACAACCAGCAAAGATGTCATTCCTCAGGCCTTTTGGCCGATTTCAAAATTTGCCATCATCTCTAGCGCTTTAACCATTGCAGAATGATCCCAAGCCTTGCCGCCATGCGCTGCACAAGAATTAAATAACTCTTGTGCTGTAGCGGTATTCGGAAGCGAGACTCCCAAGGCGCGCGCACTATTCAAGGCAAGATTTAAATCTTTCTGATGGAGTTCAATCCGAAAGCCTGGGTCGAATGTGCGCTTGACCATGCGCTCACCATGAACTTCTAGGATTTTAGAGCCTGCAAATCCACCCATCAATGCTTGACGAACTTTTGCTGGATCGGCGCCGGCCTTAGAGGCAAACAATAGTGCTTCAGCAACAGCCTCAATATTTAACGCCACAATAATTTGATTCGCTACTTTTGCAGTTTGACCGTCGCCATTGCTCCCCACTAAGTTAATATTTTTGCCCATTAACTCAAAAATGGGTTTAATTTTTTCGAAGACTTTTTCATCGCCACCAACCATGATAGATAGCGTCGCATTTTTAGCGCCAACCTCACCACCGGAAACTGGTGCGTCAAGATAGTCGCAGCCGAGCACATTGATCTTCTTGGCAAATTCTTTTGTGGCAATTGGGGAGATGGAGCTCATGTCGACCACGATTTTGCCTTTTGATAGTCCGGAGACTATGCCATTTTCACCAAATAGCACGCGCTCCACATCAGGGGTATCGGGAACCATAGTGAAGATGATGTCCGCTTTTTGGGCAACCTCAGCCGCACTAGCGCATTGAATAGCAGATGATTGGGCAATCTCGGGAGCAACTTTGCTACGGGTATACACAAATACCTCATGCCCTGCTTTAATTAGCTGACCGGCCATAGGGGCACCCATGATGCCAAGCCCTACAAAACCCAGTTTTAATTTAGCGCTCATTGTTTGTCTCATTTCTGTTTGAATAATAGACAGTCATATTAACAAAATTGGGCTCTTTAGGACCATGGGCCCTTGTTGCGGTGAGGCGCATAAATATGGCAAAAAGTACGCTAATATCACCATGTAATCCCTCAATAAGGAAAATATTCCCATGAAATATGCACAAATCGCCCTCCTCTCAGCACTTTTAGCAACCGGCTCATCCCTGTCTTTGGCTCAAACCAAATCTACTGACAAGCCGATGGTGATCGATGCTGCTGTCACTAGTAACCGTTACCAGTTGTATGAAGGTGATGTAACAAACGTCGATAAAAAGACTCGCACTATTACCTTTAAAAATAAGGAAGGCGAATCTAAGTTTGTGGCTGGTCCGGAAATCACCAATTTTGCCCAGATTAAAAAAGGCGATCACCTTAATGTGAGTTATGAACTTGCAGTAGCGATTGAACTGATTAAGACAAAAAGCAATGGTATTCGCAGCAAGGTAGAAACTGAATCCGTTACGAGCTCTAAAGCAGGTGAAAAGCCAGCAGAGAAGATTACCAATACAACAACGGTCATTGCTGACATCGTTGCCGTAGACCGCGATAAAAAATTGGTAGCTGTTAAAGGTCCAAGTGGGAAAGTAACAACGGTGTTTGTTAAGAACCCAGCCCTATTAAATGATGTTGCCGTAGGCGAGCAGGTTAAAGTAGTGTATTCCGATGCCATGGCTGCTTCTATTACCACTCCAAAGAAATAATCAGAATTGTTGCTTAAGAAGTAAATGCAGGAACAGTATTTAAGTTTTAAGCTGTATGCTAGCCTCGCTGTAATAGCCCTTCTCTCGGCCTGTGCTAACACCACAAGACCGGGGGCTGTTGGCGTTAACAGATCTCAATTCATGATGATTTCTTCTTCTGAGGTAGATCGTCTCTCAGCAATTAGCTACAACGATCAAGCACAGAAGGCCAAAGAAAAAAATATTCTGGTCACATCCGGACCAACTTACGATCGATTAAAACGTATTGCCAATCGGCTCATCCCTCAGACAGGCGAGTTTCGGGACGATACCCGCCAATGGAATTGGCAGCTTACCCTGATCGATGCCCCAACGCTCAATGCTAGCTGCGCACCTGGCGGGAAGATTACGTTTTACACAGGGATTATTGAGCAACTGAATTTAAGTGACGATGAAATTGCCGCCATCATGGGCCATGAAATTGCCCATGCTATACGGGAACATGGACGTGAGCGCGTATCTCAAGCGATGGCGCAAAGTGCTGTAACAAATATAGCAATGGCTGCGGCTGGTGGTTATGGTTCAGCTGTGAGCGCTGCCAATCAGGTCGCACAATATGTACTAGTACTTCCAAACTCTCGCCAAAATGAATCTGAAGCTGATGCGATTGGTTTAGAGCTGGCTGCGAGAGCTGGATACAACCCTCAAGCTGCCATTAGCGTTTGGCAAAAGATGATTAAAGCAACTGATGGTAAAAAAACACCAGAGTTCTTGTCTACGCACCCTTCAGGTGAAACCCGTATCGAACAATTAACAGCATTAATGCCTGCTGTTGAGCCGCTTTACCAGGCTTCAAATAAAGCCAATACAAAGCGCTAGGAAATTCTTATTTTTTTGGTTTTATTGGTGAAGCAGGAATCTGGCTTGGGCTGCCAATGGTTTTCTGCTGAGGTGCCGGGGTCGTAGTTGGCGGTGCTGGCTTTACTGGTACTGGACTAGCAGATGTTGGCGAAGCAGACGCACTTGTTGGAGGCTTAGCAAAGGGGTCGGATCCCAACCCTGCGGCAATTGCAGAGCAAGAAAAGACAAAAGCTATAAGCCCAACTAAGAAATTCATAGTACTATTGTCACATATAATGTTCTGTACTTCTTGACCCACATCAAGAACTAAGCAATCTCACCCAGTCCTCTACCCACTACACCTCAGCCAAGGTTTGAGCCTTTTTGAGTTTGGAGCTGGCTTGTGCCAATAAGCGATAGCGACTATCACTTACTCTGGAAAGCAAAATAGCCTTGTAACGCTCACGTTGAAGCCATTCAATAATGACAACTGCAACACACGCAATTGAAATATAAGAAAGGAAAACGAAGCCATCCTGGGGGGTTGGAAGATCGTACGAGTCAAATGGCGGCACAAAGAAGTAAAACGATAAAGGGACTGATAAAGCAATTGTTAGCAAACTTGGCGCGTAGCCAAATTTAAGTGCGATGATGATGGTATTGACGATGAAGAAAGTCATGGGAAGATTGCCTTGCAAAAACCCATGGAGACTGAACCTAACACTGAAAGCCAAGAAAACACCCAATACGGCCAAAAAATAGCCATTGGCACCCGTAGGAGCCCAACACTTCGCATTTTTAGTTTGCATCAGTAATAATCCAATTATCAACAACCAAATTAAACAATGTATTAATCTATCCCTCTATGATGACAGCAAACCCAGACCAACAAGAAGAATTTGAATCATTTCATCAGGGTGATACTGGACACGCTGTAATTTTGCTGCCCGGTCTCTGTGGTTCAGAGTTGGAGATGGGTGCCATTCCTCGGCTCATTAAACAATCGGGGCATACGGTAGCTATCCCCCGCATCCGAGGCTATTCTGCAAATACAGGCATGACAGACTTCTCTGAATGGATAGAAAGCGTTGATGTTTTAGTTCAAAACCTCCTCAAATCACACTCAAGTATATCTATGGTTGGCTTAAGTATGGGCGCCACCCTATGCCTTGCTGTTGCAGAGCAAAATCAGAGCATTCAAGGCCTCGTTCTTTTGGCTCCAGTATTGATATTTGACGGCTGGGCAGTGCCTTGGTACCACCCCCTCCTTTCAATTATCTACAAGCTTGGATTTCGCAATTGGCATTACAAGGAAGGCCCCCCATACGGAGTAAAAAATCATGAACTACGCCGCCGCATAGAAAAAGCTGTCAAGGCAAATAAAGTAAGCGAATTGGGTGCGGCCAACCTACCAGCAAGACACATCAATCAATCATTGCATCTTGTAGCTTCTGCCAAAAAAAATCTTTCCGAGGTGGTATCCAATCTATTAATCATTCATTCAATTAATGATGAAACTGCTTCGCCAAAAAACCCAGACTTGATCATAAAGCTTGCATCATCAGAAACCAAAAAAACTATCTGGCTCAGTAACTGTTATCACATGATCACGGTTGATAACGAAAGAGAAATTGTTGTGAATGAAACAAGCAACTTCATCAATCAAGTATTCGAAAATTTTGAACTCAAAAAAAATAACATCACAGAAAATATTGGCCTAGTGATAAAAGACCGTAATCGCGATTAAGGATGCGTTTGAAAAAGAACTTTTCTGCAGCAGTATTCATTGCGACTTACACCTTGATGATGTCAATACATAGTCAAGCGCAATCACTCCCCCCATTTCAGGCTACTGGGATCACTTACAAGGGTATTGATCTGCCTGACTATATTTCAGAGCTTGGTGAAACCAATAGTACTTTGCAAATACGAAAACTAGGGCTAGGTTCAGCCTCTGCATACGCTCAGCAGGCGGGTATGCCCTATCTAAGTCCAACGATCACCTATGCACGTGGGAGCATGTATACACAGGCTCCGTACACCGGCTACACAAATCCTGCATCTAATACGCTTGGCGCTATGGTGACCGTAGAAGGCTGGGGTAAACGCTCCGCGAGAGAAGCGCAAGCAATTGCAGATGCCAATAGGCTGAATGCCGAAATGGTTGCCGAAACTAAAACTATTGAAACCGAAGCAATCTTTACTTATATAGATGCCCTAAGGACTAAATTACTTTGGCAGTCTTATCAACAAGCAATCATCAATTTAGATAGGTTTCAGGCATCAGTTGCGAAACAACGTCAGGCAGAATTTCGCGCCGCTCAAAAAACATTGTCAAACGATTTACAGTATTTTTCATATGGCTTAATTAATTATGTGGGAAAACAAAGTAGCGCCTTGCCTTTGCCACTTGGCACCCTAAATCTGCCTCCAAGGAACTTTAATATTGCAGACCTAGTTGAAGGAGCTCATGAAAAAAGAGCTGATATTGCCTCTACCAAGGCTGCGATTGAGGCTGCGAATGCGAACTTAGAGGTAGTAAAAGCAAGTAAAAATATCGACTTCAACCCTGGCCTCTACTACACAGAAACGCCTCCCTATGGCTCTAGCGGGACAAATTATGGCTCGCAAAAATCATTTAGCTTCTTGGTTTCCATCCCCCTTGCAAATAATTTATTTCATGATTCAGATATTGTTGGCGCAGTAAACAATCAAGCTCAGCAGGAAATCAATCTCCAGGCAACCAAAACCAAGGTTATTGTCGAAATCAACCAAACCTACCTTCAATACCAATCTGCAAAAGAGCGTCTAGCAGCAGCGAATAAGGCATATCAGCAGGCAAAAATGCAAGCGGTTCAAACTGTTGATACTAGCTTGAAGCTACGTGAGGCTGAAGCGGAATTGTTCGATGCCCGAACTGTTCATGCTAAAACTCTGATATTCTTACTCAGGCTGAGTGGCAATTTCGAGATACCTTCTCTAAATTAAGGTTCGATATGAATCACATACAATTAAAGTTAATGCTATCTGGATTCTTAGGAGTCTTCTCGTTGTGTGTTTTTGCTACGACGCCTCCGCCAGCGCCATTGGTGGTTGGCACAACAAAGAAAGTGTTCACACCAGTTGTGAAGCCTGTTTCCAATACACCGATAATTCAACAGAATATCACTACTACCAAATCAACCCCCAGTACAAAACCAAGCACCACCCAAGCAACTACGAATTCTTTGGCAAGCCCTACACCCATGGTTAATAGCGGTAACTTCACGACAAATTTACCGACTAAATCCCCGGCAAATATTGATATGAAAAATACTGGCGGAAATGTAGGTGGCGTTAGTGGCCCTATGGATGGCTCTACTCTCATCACGGATCAGCCCACTAAAAACTAAAGAGGCATAAAGTAAAAAAGGCCCGATTAGGGCCTTTTTCTTTTTGTATTTGGCGGAGCGGACGGGACTCGAACCCGCGACCCTCGGCGTGACAGGCCGATATTCTAACCAACTGAACTACCGCTCCAAATTACAACGCGTACTACTAATGTCACTTACTACAACTACTAGCCAAAATCTTTGGCGTCCCCAGGGGGATTCGAACCCCCGTACTCACCGTGAAAGGGTGATGTCCTAGGCCTCTAGACGATGGGGACCTGGACTACTACTGCACTGCTTATTTTAAACCTTGGTGGAGATAAGCGGGATCGAACCGCTGACCTCTTGCATGCCATGCAAGCGCTCTCCCAGCTGAGCTATACCCCCTAAATCTCGCAATCAAACTACAAGACACTCAAAACAATCCAAGATTTTATCCTATTTTGCTGCGAATGCGCAAATTGCCTACAGGACTACCTTTGATAGGCGTTTCAGAGCTTCATCTTTACCCAGCACCACCAAGACAGAATCGATCGCCGGCGTCTGTGTGGTGGCAAATAAAGCATAGCGCACAGGCATAGCTAAAGCCGGCATCTTTAGTTGGTGCTGGGCTAATACCTGTTTAAAAGCGGCACCATAAGACTCTTTTTTGGGTTCGGCTAATTCGATTGCTTTGATCAGATTGACCAGAGCAGGCTTAATGGCATCGGGAATATTGTCAGCTAACTGTTGAGCACTATGTGATGGCGCCGGGAGATAGAAAAGTTTTGCACCTTCAGCTATTTCGATCAAGGTATTGGCACGATCTTTGAGCAAGGCAACTACTTGTACAAAATCGGGGCCATTTTCAGTATCAATACCCAATGCATGCGCGAATGGCTTTGTGGCCTCAGCCAATTTAACAGGATCAGCATTCTGAATATATTGATGGTTCAACCACAATAATTTTTCAGGATTATGCTGCGCGGGTGAACGCCCTAAGTTATCTAAATCAAACCAATCTACAAACTGTTCTTTGGTAAAGACCTCTGCATCACCATGAGACCAGCCAAGGCGAGCTAAATAATTGAGGATGGCTTCTGGCAAGTAACCTGCTTTTTGAAAGTCGCGTACGCTCATCGCCCCATTGCGCTTACTCATTTTCTCGCCAGAATCATTTAGAACCGTTGGTAAATGGGCATACACAGGAGGTGTACCTCCCAGGGCTTTCATGATATTAATTTGACGTGGCGTGTTATTCACATGGTCGTCACCACGAATCACATGAGTGATATTCATATCCAGGTCATCTACTACTACGCAGAAGTTGTACGTAGGTGTTCCGTCAGGTCTTGCGATCACCAGATCATCTAGTTCGTCATTACTGATTTCAATTGATCCCTTAACGGCGTCCGCCCAAATGACAGAGCCCCCAATGGGATTTTTAAAGCGAATCACTGGCTCAACCCCCGCCGGTATTGCCGGCAAAGTTTTACCTGGCTCAGGGCGCCATAAGCCGTTGTAGCGCGGCTTTTCTTTATTTGCCATTTGTTGGTCGCGTAACTTATTGAGCTCATCTTCACTCATATAGCAGGGGTAAGCTAAACCAGCATCGAGTAATTGCTTTACAACTTCCCGATAACGATCGATGCGTTGCATCTGGTAGATGGGCCCTTCATCTAAATCCAGACCTAACCACGCCATTCCCTCAATAATCACATCAACTGCTTCTTGAGTTGATCGTTCTAAATCCGTGTCTTCAATCCTGAGAATGAAATCACCTTTATTGTGACGAGCAAATGCCCAAGGATATAAAGCGCTGCGAAGATTGCCCAAATGTATAAAGCCCGTTGGACTGGGGGCGAAACGTGTACGAATATGCATAAAACGCATTATCTCAGGTCAGTCAAATACCAGCTGAATTTATAAAAAACGTGGATACTTTCATCCTATGAACGAACTACTTGTATTTATGTGTGATGGCGCCCCTGTTCGAGGGGAGATTGTCTCGATTGGGAGTGCCTGGCAGGCTGTTTTGGAGCGTCGTAACGACCCCCCTGCTATCCGTAAAATCCTGGGCGACTTTGTTGGCGCCGCCACGCTCTTAAGTGCCAGCCTCAAGTTTGACGGCACTTTGATTATTCAGGCGCAGAGTAAGGGCCCCATTCAACTCCTGGTAGTTGAGTGCAAATCCGACCTATCGATGCGGGCTACTGTGAAACTATCCGTTGACCCCTCTGAGATTGAGCCAGACGCAACGCTGGGCGAACTCTTGGATGCTAGTCATTCAGGCCGACTGGTCATTACTCTGGATCCAGCAGACCGCGAGCCAGGGCAAGCGCCCTATCAAGGCATAGTCGCCCTTCAGGAACATGCTGGTACGGTCATCAAGCCTGTCACAAGCGCTGCTGAAGCCATTGCTTTATATATGCAGAATTCTGAGCAGCTTGATACCCGTATCTGGTTAAGCTCGAATGCAACACACGTTGGTGGTTTATTGCTGCAACGGCTCCCGGATTCTGGAGGGCATGCACACCTAGATCCACAAGAGGCTGCCCAAGGCTGGAACCGCATTCAGGCGCTGGGCGAGACCATTACAGATGAAGAGCTTCTCACTCTGACTCCCGAAGTGATTCTGCGCCGCCTCTTTTTAGAGGAATCCGTTAACAGTGGTGTTCGCAGCTTTCCGGCACGCAAAATCCAATTTGCCTGCCGTTGCTCTCGCACTAAGGTTGCCGATATTTTAAGAATGTTGGGCGAGGAAGAGGTAGAAGACATCATTGCCGAGCAAGGCAAAGTAGAAACTGCCTGTGAGTTCTGCGGCAAGATGTATCAATTTGATGCAGTAGATTGTCGACAAGTTTTTAAAACAGATTTGCTAAGTGATGCAACAAGGCCGCCCTCAAGCGGTCATTAAGCCTACTGTTTGATGGTGGCAGGTTGTTGTGGCTTATCGTTAGGCAGAATTTGCACAAAAAACTCACCATCTTTAATCATGCCGTGCTCAACTCTGGCCCGCTCTTCAATGGCCCGCGTGCCCTCTTTTAAATCCTTAACATCGCCTGATAGTTTGGCGTTTCTTAAGCTTAGCGCGCTGTTTTTGGCTTCTTGAAGCTCCAGTTGTCGCTCCATCTCATATACTTTAAGCCATCCACCCTTCCCCAGCCACAAGGGGTACTGGATTGCCATTAGCAATAACAGCATTGAGTAGATGACAATCCGCATAGTCTATTGAAACGCAGTATTGCTTGTTTAGCGCTTGAGGTTATAGAAAACAGACTTGCCAGGGTAGCTAGCAACATCACCCAAGTCTTCTTCGATACGCAAGAGCTGGTTGTACTTAGCAATACGGTCTGAGCGTGACAGCGAACCTGTTTTGATTTGACCAGCGTTGGTACCAACAGCAATATCAGCAATGGTGCTGTCTTCAGTTTCACCAGAGCGATGTGAAATCACTGCCGTGTAATTAGCGCGCTTCGCCATCTCGATAGCTGCAAACGTCTCAGTTAATGTACCGATTTGATTAATCTTGATCAGAATCGAGTTTGCAACACCCTTTTCAATACCTTCTTTCAGAATCCGCGTATTGGTAACAAAAAGATCGTCGCCAACCAACTGAATTTTTTTACCAAGCTTCCTAGTGATGTCAGCCCAACCATCCCAATCACTCTCATGCATGCCATCTTCAATAGATACGATCGGGAATTGATCTGCTAAGTTGCCAAGATAATCAGAAAACTCACTCGATGTCAGTTGGAGACCTTCACCGGATAGGTGGTATTTGCCATCTTTATAGAACTCGCTCGCGGCACAATCCAGGGCCAACAAGACATCGTCGCCAGCTTGGTAGCCAGCACCTTCAATGGCTTTCATAATCGTTTGCAAGCACTCATGATTGCTCTTGAAGTTCGGCGCAAAACCACCTTCATCACCAACCGTCGTTGGCATGCCTTGGGCGCCAAGAATCTTCTTTAGTTCATGAAAAATTTCAGCACCACAACGCAAGGCTTCGCGGAAGCTTTGCGCACCAACCGGCATGATCATAAATTCTTGAATATCCAAGCTATTGTTGGCATGTGCACCACCGTTCACGATATTCATCATGGGCACAGGCAATTGCATAGAGCCAGAGCCACCGAAATAACGATACAAAGGCAGGCCAGCCTCTTCTGCTGCTGCTCTTGCTACAGCCATAGAAACAGCTAAGGTTGCATTGGCACCTAAGCGAGCTTTGTTATGAGTGCCATCGAGCTCATTAAGCGTATGGTCTAAGAAAGCTTGCTCGCTTGCATCTAGACCCAGAATCGATTCTGCAATTTCAATATTAATGTTCTGGACAGCTTTGAGAACGCCCTTGCCAAGATAGCGCGCTTTATCTCCATCGCGTAGCTCAATCGCCTCACGTGAGCCTGTAGAGGCGCCGGAAGGAACGGCGGCACGACCCATTACGCCAGATTCCAGCAAGACATCGCACTCCACCGTTGGATTGCCACGTGAATCTAAAATCTCTCTACCGATGATGTCAACAATGGCGCTCATCTAAATCTCCTAATTCCAAAATTAAATAAAAATTACTGAAAACTGTCTTCTAAGAATGAGCCAGTTTTCTTAACTACGGAATCAATGGCTACTAAAGATTCCAATAGTTCACGCATACGATTTAATGGCACTGCATTTGGGCCATCTGAAAGCGCTTTGGCCGGGTCAGGATGGGTTTCCATAAAGAGGCCGCTAATCCCTACTGCAACTGCAGCTCGAGCCAAGACGGGGACAAATTCTCGCTGTCCACCACTTGAATTGCCTTGGCCACCAGGTAGCTGTACAGAATGGGTCGCATCAAATACAACTGGCGCATGAGATTCACGCAAGATGGCTAAGCTGCGCATATCCGACACTAAATTGTTGTAACCAAATGATGCGCCACGTTCACACACCATAAATTGATCGGGCAGATTTTTTTCTGCAGCCGCTACCCTTGCTTTTTCAATCACATTCAACATCTCGTGCGGCGATAAGAACTGGCCTTTTTTAAAGTTCACAGGTTTACCGCTTTGCGCGCAAGCGCGAATGAAATCCGTTTGTCTGCAGAGAAAAGCTGGTGTTTGAAGAACATCAACTACCTTGGCGACCGGTTCAATCTCGCTGATGTCATGGATATCGGTCAGCACTGGCACGCCGATTTCACGTTTGACTTTAGCAAGAATCTCTAAACCTCTTTCTATTCCTAGGCCACGGAACGAAGTACCAGAAGAGCGATTGGCTTTGTCGAATGACGACTTGTAAATAAAGGGGATTTGAAGCGCGCTTGTAATCTCCTTGAGCTCACCAGCAATGTCAATCGCAGACTGCTCTGACTCAATTACACAAGGGCCAGCAATTAGAAAGAAGCGATTCTGTAAGCCAACATCAAATCCACAAAGCTTAAATGTACTCATATCTCCCCCTTATGCAGACTCTTTGAGGTCAGCATCTTGATGTGTGAGTGCGGCCGTAATAAAGGCAGAGAATAAGGGATGCCCATCACGTGGGGTTGATGTGAATTCTGGATGGAACTGCACACCAAAGAACCATGGATGCATGGTGCTAGGAAGCTCCATCATCTCTGGCAAGGACTCGTTAGGCGTTCTTGCTGAAATAATCAAACCAGACTTCTCCAGACGCGGAACATAAGCATTATTGACTTCATAGCGATGACGGTGACGCTCATTCACCTCAGCTCCATAAATACGACGCGCCAAAGTACCTTCTTTAACTGGACACCGTTGTGAGCCGAGCCTCATGGTTCCGCCCATATCAGAATCATTGCTGCGCTTCTCAACGCGGCCTTCACGGTCAAGCCATTCAGTGATCAAAGCTACCACTGGGTTGTCGGTTTCAGGATCAAACTCAGTACTGTTAGCTTTCGAAATATTGGCAACATGCCTTGCAAACTCGATAACCGCTAACTGCATTCCTAAGCAAATTCCGAGATAAGGGATTTTGTTCTCACGGGCAAAGCGAATGGCCGCAATCTTGCCTTCAGTACCTCTTTTACCAAATCCACCTGGAACTAAAATCGCATCCAGATTATTGAGGCAGTCAATACCGTCTTTTTCAATTTGCTCTGAGTCAATGTAGGTAATGTTGACACGCGTTTGTGTGTGGATACCAGCATGACGCAATGCTTCAATTAAAGATTTGTAAGATTCCGTGAGCTCAACATATTTACCAACCATGCCGATTGTGACTTCATGCTGCGGGTTGGCCATCTGATAAACCAGATTAGCCCAAACAGATAAGTCGGCTGGTTTAGCTTCAATTTGCAGTTCGCGGCAAATCAAGTCATCCATACCTTGGGCATGCAACATTTCGGGAATCTTATAGATCGTATCGACATCCCAAACAGAGATCACAGCATCTTCACGTACATTTGAGAATAAAGAAATCTTCGCGCGCTCATCCTCGGGAATGGGGCGATCTGCACGACATAGCAGAGCGGTTGGCATGATGCCAATCTCGCGCAATTTCTGGACGGAGTGTTGGGTGGGCTTGGTTTTTAATTCACCAGCGCTGCTGATATATGGAACTAAGGTTAAATGAACAAAGGCACAGCTATGGAGCGGTAAGCGCAGACTCATTTGCCTTGCAGCCTCCAAGAACGGTAGCGACTCGATATCGCCTACAGTTCCGCCGATTTCGCATATGGCAATGTCAGCATGGCCATCATGACTGGCTTTAGCGCCCCGCTCTACAAATGCCTGAATTTCATTGGTGATATGCGGAATAACTTGAACTGTTTTGCCAAGGTATTCACCACGACGCTCTTTGCTAATGACTGATTCGTAAATCTGACCCGTCGTGAAGTTATTGCTCTTGCGCATCTTGGCAGAAACAAAACGCTCGTAATGGCCTAAATCAAGATCAGTTTCAGCGCCATCTTCAGTAACGAAAACCTCACCATGTTGAAGCGGACTCATTGTTCCGGGGTCAACGTTGATATAAGGGTCTAATTTTAGGAGGGTGACTTTCAGACCGCGGGATTCGAGAATCGCGGCAAGCGAGGCAGCTGCGATTCCTTTCCCTAAGGAAGAAACCACACCACCAGTGACAAAAACGTATTTGGTCATCGCTTAGGCTCTGTTGGAAAAAGTAATTATAACGATAGCGATACCAACTTAAGAAATTTTCTAGGCGTTAATATCTGCCCATCACCATGTTTAAATGGCTCAAAAATGAAGAAATTCCGAATTCAGATCTTTCCAGGCCTTCTGCTAATCGCCCTATTTGGGCTGCAGCCCTTATTCGCCCAAGATACGAGCGTGATTACAGGGGTGTGGAAGACTTTTGATGACGATACAAACCAGCCTGCAGCTTTGGTTGAAATCACCGTTAAAGATGGGGTTTATAGCGGCATCATTAAAAAACTCCTAGATCCAAGCGCCCTACCCACTTGTGAAAAATGCACCGATTCTCGTAAAGGTAAGCCGGTATTGGGCATGGAAATCCTGACTGGATTGAAAAAGTCTGGGGAATCCTATGGTGATGGCCGAATTTTGGATCCAGATGACGGAGAGATCTACCGTACCGAGATGAAGCTCAAGGACCAAGGCAGCAAATTGGAGGTTCGTGCCTATATTGGCATTCCTTTGCTAGGCAGGACTCAAACCTGGGTAAGAGAAAGGTAAATTTTCAAATATGCGCCTCTTTTTCGCCATTCTCTCGCTTTTTTACTTCCTGCCCTTCGCCATAGCATTTAATAGGATGCGGGCTAATACAGGGGCAATTTTTGCCCTCAATCTCTTCTTAGGCTGGTCCTTAATTGGCTGGGTCATAGCCTTGGTCTGGGCACTTAAAGAAGAGCAAGTGATTTAAGCCCTTTTTTGGCACATTTTGGGCCAAAATCAGTAGTTAAACCCATACTCAGAGCATGCCCAAGCTACTACAATAGCCTTGATCGGGGTCAACTTTCCCGCTTGCCATTTTCTGTTGACAACACTTACCTCATAGGAAACACGATGTTAGAAGCCTACAACGCCCAAGTTGCTGAACGCGCAGCCCTTGGCATCCCAGCCCTCCCCTTAACCAAGGATCAAACAGCTCAGCTGGTTGAACTACTAAAAAACCCACCAAAGGGTAAAGAGGTTGAGCTTGTAGATCTGATTACTAATCGTGTTCCAGCTGGCGTGGATGATGCTGCGAAGGTTAAAGCTGAGTTTTTGGATGCGCTTGCAAAAGGCACTGTTAAATCCCCGCTGATCTCCAAATTGAAAGCTACGGAACTTCTAGGCACCATGCTGGGCGGCTACAACATTAAACCGCTAGTAGAGCTCTTAGTTGATTCTGAATGCGGCACAGCGGCTGCAGAAGCACTCAAGAAAACACTCTTGATGTTTGATTACTTTAATGATGTGCAAGAGCTAGCTGAAAAAGGCAACGCTAATGCAAAAGCGGTTATGAAAAGCTGGGCTGATGCCGAGTGGTTTACAAGCCGCCCTGCTGTTCCAGAAAACATGAAGCTCACAGTATTTAAGGTCACCGGGGAAACCAACACCGATGATCTCTCTCCAGCGCCTGATGCTTGGAGTCGTCCAGACATTCCTTTGCATGCAACGATCATGCTGAAGAACCCACGTCCAGGCATTGAGCCAGATGAGACAGGCGTTCGCGGCCCAATGAAACAAATCGCAACGCTACAGAAAAAAGGCAATCAAATTGCTTATGTTGGCGATGTGGTTGGTACAGGTTCTTCACGCAAATCCGCAACCAACTCAGTTCTATGGTGGACAGGTCAAGATATTCCATTCGTACCAAATAAGCGCTTTGGTGGTGTTTGCCTTGGTACTAACATTGCACCGATCTTCTTCAACACCATGGAAGACTCTGGTGCATTGCCAATCGAGTTAGATGTTTCCCAAATGAATATGGGCGATGAGATTGAACTACGTCCATACGAAGGAAAAGTATTTAAGAACGGTAGTGAGATCACTAGCTTCTCCCTTAAATCACCAGTGATTTTGGATGAAGTACGTGCTGGCGGGCGTATTCCATTGATTGTTGGTCGCGGCTTAACAGCTAAAGCACGTGCAGCATTGGGATTACCTGCCTCTACAGAGTTCCGCGTACCTGTGAGCCCTCCAGACAATAAAAAAGGGTTCAGCTTGGCTCAGAAGATGGTTGGCCGTGCTTGTGGCCTGCCTGAAGGCCAAGGCGTTCGCCCGGGGACTTATTGTGAGCCCCACATGACAACTGTTGGATCTCAAGATACAACTGGTCCAATGACTCGTGACGAGTTAAAGGACTTGGCTTGCTTAGGATTCTCTTCTGATCTCGTAATGCAATCGTTCTGTCACACCTCTGCCTATCCAAAACCAGTAGATATTCGCACTCAGCATGAATTGCCACCGTTTATGACGAATCGTGGTGGCGTCGCTTTGCGTCCAGGTGATGGTGTGATCCACAGCTGGTTGAACCGTTTGCTCCTCCCAGATACCTGCGGTACCGGTGGCGATAGTCACACCCGCTTCCCAATCGGCATTTCCTTCCCGGCTGGTTCAGGCTTGGTAGCCTTTGCTGCTGCTACTGGCGTGATGCCATTAGATATGCCGGAGTCTGTATTGATTCGCTTCAAAGGCAAGATGCAGCCCGGCATCACCTTGCGTGATCTCGTGAATGCCATTCCTTTATATGCAATCAAAAAAGGTTTGCTCACTGTTGAAAAGCAAGGCAAGAAGAATATCTTCTCTGGCCGTATTTTAGAAATTGAAGGCTTGCCAGATCTGAAAGTTGAGCAAGCATTTGAATTGTCTGACGCTTCAGCAGAGCGCTCTGCTGGTGGTTGTACAGTGCACCTCAACAAAGAGCCGATCATTGAGTACATGCAATCTAATATCACTTTAATGAAGTGGATGATTGCCAATGGTTACGAAGACAAGCGTACATTAGGTCGCCGTATCAAAGCCATGCAGGCTTGGATTGCAAATCCACAACTCCTTAAAGCTGATGAGAATGCTGATTACGCTGAAATCATTGAAATCAATATCGATGAAATCAAAGAGCCAATTCTTGCCTGCCCTAATGACCCAGATGATGTAAAAGTATTGTCTGAAGTTGCTGGTGAAAAAATCGATGAAGTCTTTATCGGCTCTTGCATGACGAACATTGGCCACTTCCGTGCTGCTGGTCAAGTCTTGCAGGGCAAGAAAGATATGCCAACACGCTTATGGGTTGCTCCTCCTACCAAGATGGACGCCATGGTCTTGATGGAAGAAGGCTACTACGGCATGCTAGGCGCTGCTGGTGCGCGTATGGAGAGCCCTGGTTGCTCTTTATGCATGGGTAACCAAGCTCAGATCCGTAAAGGCTCTACAGCAGTTTCTACATCAACCCGTAACTTCCCTAATCGCTTAGGCATTGATACACGCGTTTTCTTGGCCTCTGCTGAACTTGCTTCAGTAGCGGCCTTGCTTGGACGCTTGCCAACTCCCGCCGAGTACTTGGAGCAAGTTCAGGCACTCAATGCTAAGTCTGCTGAGGTTTATAGATATATGAGCTTCGATAAGCTAAAGTCATTTAGTGATGTAGCCGATACCGTAACAATCTAAAGTCAAAAACCCTCAGATGTATTGGGGAACAAAAAAGGCGATCAATTGATCGCCTTTTTTCTTACCAGCCCAGCCTAAATGACTACTTTAAATCGATAATTTACTTTCTTGGCGTGCGTTTTCACGGGCGATGCCTGATACCCATTTATTGGTTGGCAAACCAGTCTTTTCTAGAATCAGCTTTGCCCTCTTCGAAACTTCTTTCCACTCAACCTCGAGTTTGGGCCCTTTAAAACCAATAGCCACCACATTGCAATCATGTGACTCCGGAAACAGTAGAACTCTATTGTCAAATGCCTCACAGATATTTTGTAAGTTGATGTCAAAACTCTTATGACGTGAAAATAAATTGACCGTCATGACGCCGGTACTTTTCAGAATGTCGTAGCAGCCCTTATAAAAATCAAGCGAACTCGCAGCAGGCCCATCGCAAATAGCGTCATAGAGATCCACCTGTAAAGCATCGTATTGTTTTTGTTGCTTTGCGCTCTGTACGAATACTTTCGCATCGGTTTGTAGTGTTTCTAGGCGACGATCATCATCCGGGGTAAAGAACATACTCCTTGCTGAAATAATCACAGCTGGATTGAGTTCAACAACAGTCGTTTTTACGGCTGGGCAATAACGATGTTGGAATTTAGTTAATGCACCAGTACCAAGACCCAGTTGGGCTACACGCATACCAGGCTGAGTTTCTAGAAACAGTAACCAAGCCATCATCTGCTGGTTGTACTCTAGGTAGATTTCGTCAGGATCGCGAATGCGCATTGCACCCTGAATTAATTCGCTACCAAAGTGCAGATAACGTACGCCGCCGCTTTCAGAAAAGGTTACTGGCTCCATGCCCAAAGACATGGCTTAGTTCGCCCAGCGACGCGCGTTACGGAATAAACGCAGCCATGGGCTTGCGCCATCTGCAACATCTAACCATTCTGGTGGACACCAGCTCATTTGCACAGCACGGAAGACCCTTTCTGGATGCGGCATCATGACCGTAAAACGACCATCAGGGGTGGTAACGCCTGTTAAACCACCAGGGGAGCCATTAGGGTTCATTGGATAGGTTTCAGTCGGCTTGCCAAGGTTATCTACAAAACGTAATGCTGATAAGCCCTGCTTCTGTAATAGCTCTAAATTACCCTGCTGACTAAAGTTAGCAAAACCCTCACCATGCGCAATCGCGATTGGCAACTGGCTACCTTCCATACCTTGGGTAAAGATGGATGGCGAAGGTAATACTTCAGCCATCACGAGGCGGGCTTCATATTGCTCAGATTGATTGCGGGTAAATTTAGGCCAAGCCTCTGCACCAGGAATAATTCCTGAAAGGTTGCTCATCATCTGGCAGCCATTGCAAACGCCTAATGCAAAACTATCTTGGCGATTAAAGAAGGCTGAGAACTGATCGCGTAATTGCTGGTTAAACAGAATGGTTTTGGCCCATCCCTCACCAGCTCCTAAAACGTCGCCATAACTGAAGCCACCACAAGCAATTAAGCCGCGGAAATCATCTAGCCTTGCCTTGCCGGCGAGTAAGTCAGACATGTGCACGTCATAGCTATCAAAACCAGCCCAGTTCACGGCATACGCCATTTCAACATGAGAGTTAACGCCCTGCTCACGCAGAATTGCAACCTTAGGGCGAATATTCTTTTGAATAAATGGTGCAGCAATATCTTCTGACGGATTAAATGTCAGCTTCGGTGACATGCCAGGGTCAGCAAGGTCCTCTAATAAATTGAACTCGCTATCGGCACAGGCGGGGTTATCACGTAGGCGCGCAATTTGATAGCTGGTGTTGGCCCACATCTTTTGTAGAACCTCTCTGGGCTCAGCAAAGATATTTTTAGCATCGCGCCAAATTTCAATACGGCCATTGGTATTGGGTTTACCGATGACATGACTGTAAGCGCTAAGGCCAAGCTTACGCAAGACTGCAAACACTGCATCTCTATCTTCTCTGCGCACCTGAATTACGGCGCCTAATTCTTCATTAAACAAGGCTCGTATTGTTTGTTCGTGGCGGCGACCTGAAACTTGCTGCGCCCAATTCTTTGCATCTCCATGATCTGGTTCTTGGCCAACATCTACAGCAATCATGTCTACATTTATAGAGATACCGCAATGAGAGGCAAATGCCATCTCAGCAATACAGGCTAGCAAACCACCATCAGAGCGGTCGTGATACGCCAGCAATTTATTTTCTTTGCGCAGCTCAATAATGGCAGCAGCTAGCGCTTTGAGATCTTCTGGGTGATCTACGTTCGGAGCTACCTTGCCAGATTGATTGAGAACTTGAGCAAGGATGCTACCCGCTATACGATTCTTGCCACGACCAAGGTCAATCAAGATCAGCTCGGTTTCTAAAGCCTCGCCCTTGGCATCTTTTAATGTCAAAGCAGGCGTTAAGGTCTTGCGTACATCGATGACAGAAGCGAATGCAGAAATAATTGCGGAAACCGGTGAAACCACTTTCTTGGACTGATCACCATCACGCCATTCTGTTGCCATAGATAAAGAATCTTTACCAACTGGAATAGAGATTCCCAATGCCGGGCAAAGATCCATACCAATTGCTTGAACAGAGTCATAGAGCTTCGCATCTTCACCGGGTGCGCCGCATGCTGCCATCCAGTTGGCTGATAGCTTGACGTCTTGCAAACTGTTTATATCAGCCGCCAATAAATTGGTTAAGGCCTCACCAACAGCCATACGTGCGGCAGCAGGAGCATCAATGACGGCTAAAGGAGTTCTCTCACCCATGGTCATCACTTCACCGCGATAACCTTTGTAGTCCATCATTGTGACGGCGCAATCTGCGACGGGCACTTGCCAAGGACCAACGAATGGGTCACGAGAATTTAAGCCGCCAACGGTTCTATCGCCAATCGTGATTAAGAATGACTTACTTGCCACAGTTGGTTGTTGTAACACCCAGGCAATACACTGCGCTAAATCAGCATCAGTAACGTTGAGCTCAGTAAATTCTTGCTGAACACGCTTAACATCGCGGTGCATGCGTGGTGGTTTACCCAACAACACATCCATTGGCATGTTGATTGGCAAGGCTGCATCAGTTCCAGATTCCTGCTTGCTATCAGTCAATAGAAGTTGACGCTCATCGGTAGCTTCGCCAACGACAGCAAATAAGCAACGCTCACGCTCGCATAAAGACTTCAATAGATCCAAATCTTTAGAGTCAATGGCGAGAACATACCGTTCTTGAGACTCATTGCACCAAATTTCCGCAGGACTCATGCCGCTCTCTTCGAGCGGAATGTTGCGTAATTTAAATTTCGCACCTAAGCCAGCACCATCAGCCAACTCGGGAAAAGCATTGGATAAACCGCCTGCCCCAACATCGTGTATAGAAACAATCGGATTGTTTTGGCCCATTGCGCGGCAAGCATTAATCACTTCTTGTGCACGGCGTTCCATTTCTGGATTGCCGCGCTGGACGGAATCAAAATCCAGATCTGCAGTATTGGTACCAGTTGCCACAGAACTGCCGGTAGCGCCACCCATACCAATGCGCATTCCAGGTCCACCTAACTGAATTAATAGATGGCCAGCTTGAATCGGTTTTTTATGGGTATGAATGGAATCAATGCTGCCAATACCGCCGGCGATCATGATGGGCTTGTGATATCCACGGCGAGTGCCATCTAAAGTTTGCTCAAACACACGGAAATAACCACCCAAAATGGGACGGCCAAACTCATTATTAAAAGCAGCTCCACCCAAAGGACCGTCGATCATGATCTGCAATGGTGTAGCAATACGCTCTGGCTTACCGTACTTCTCAGTCTCCCAAGGCAAATCAGTGCCGGGGATATTTAAATTGGATACCGAGAAGCCTGTGAGGCCTGCTTTAGGGCGTCCGCCTATACCGGTAGCACCCTCATCTCGTATTTCTCCACCAGCGCCTGTAGAGGCTCCGGGAAATGGTGCAATCGCCGTTGGGTGATTGTGGGTTTCCACCTTCATCAAGGTATGCACTAAGCGCGTATCTTTTTCATAGCGCTGATCTTTGCCTTGCGGCACCCAAGTCTCAGATTCACAACCTTCCATGATGGCGGAGTTATCTGAGTAAGCAACGATAGTGCCTTCGGGGCGAAGCTGATGGGTATTACGGATCATGGCAAACAAGGAAAGCTCTTGATCATTGCCGTCAATCGTCCATGAAGAATTAAAAATCTTATGGCGACAGTGTTCGCTATTTGCCTGGGCAAACATGATGAGTTCAACATCACTTGGATTGCGCTCTAGACGTATAAAATTCTCTGTGAGGTAAGAAACCTCATCATCTGATAAAGCAAGGCCCAACTCTTGGTTCGCTTTGTCTAGTGCAACCCTTCCTTCTGTCAATACTGGAATGCGCAAGAGCGGACGATCTGCCAAAGTTTGGTACAAAGCTTGAGCCTGATCTGTGCTGTCAACAACAGCTTCTGTCATCCGATCATGAATAGCTGCCAAAACAATATTTGTTTGGGTTTGGGTTAATTCTTTTTTAGATTGCCATGCAAACTGAACGCCACGTTCAATCCGGAGCACGTTCAAGGCGCATTGACGCGCAATGTCAGTAGCTTTACTAGCCCATGGCGATACCGTGCCAAATCTAGGGATGACGACTGCGTCTTCACAAAGCTTAGATCCTTTACTAAACCATGAGTTTCCCGACTTTAACTTTGATACGAAAGGCTGTCCGTAGGTTAAAAGGCTAGCAAGAATTTCTTGATTTTTGACATCGAGATCTGATTCAGACCAGATGAAGTGGAGATACTGAGCCTCAATAGACTCGAGTTCAACACCTTGGGCCGCTAGGGATGCTAAAAGACGCTGTTGGCGGAAGGCTGAGAGGGCATCAGCCCCAGGCAAGAAACGGAAAAATGACATGCCTAGATTATAAGGTTTTGATCAGACCAATCGCCCAGCCTGAAGCTGAAACTGACGACTGCATTGAGCTGCTAAGGCTGGGTCATGAGTCACCAAGACAAGTGTCGAGTTACATTCCCGATTGAGCTCGAATAAAAGCTCTATTACCCTGCTTCCGCTAGCCTCATCCAAGCTACCGGTAGGTTCATCGGCAAACAAGATGGCGGGCTTGCTGATAAAGGCTCTGGCTAGGGCTACGCGCTGTTGCTCCCCACCAGAAAGTGTCTTTGGAAAATGCTGTAGCCGGTGAGACAGCCCCACCTTATCAAGCCAATATTGAGCCTGAGTTCGGGTGCTGGCTAAATCAAGTCCCAAGATCTCTGCTGGCAACATGACGTTTTCCAGAGCATTTAGGTGCGGAAGTAGCTGGAAGGACTGAAAAACAAAGCCTGTATGTAAGCTACGCAACTTAGCCCGGCCATCCTCATCTAAGACATTGAGGCTTTGCCCCATCAAACAAACCTCACCCTCAGTCGGTGTATCAAGGCCAGCCAGAAGACTCAACAGCGTGCTTTTGCCAGAGCCGGAGGCGCCAATAATTGCTACACTCTCGCCCGATTCAATATCAAAGCTAATGTCGTGCAAAATGGATAAAGAATCGTCATTAGCAAAAACAGTCTTGCCTAGTTTTGTGACGCTAATTGTTTTTAATAAACTGCTCATTACTTATCTTTTTCCACTGACCTCAGAATCATGAAGCGATTTCACAAACCCTGTAATGCGTTGAGAACGTCACTTTTAGTGGGTCTATTTTGCCTGTTTATTGGATTTAACTCCTGGGCGCAAACAAACCCGGTCATTTTGGTGATGGGCGATAGTCTGTCTGCTGAATATGGCTTGCCTCGTGGTTCTGGCTGGGTCAACCTACTTCAGCAGCAATTAGCGAAGGAGGGAAGTCCGTGGTCTGTCTTCAATGCCAGTATCAGCGGTGAAACAAGCTCTGGAGGGCTTGCTCGAATGGGTGATTTACTCAAGCAAAAGAAACCTGGTCTAGTGTTGCTTGAGCTTGGCGCAAATGATGCATTGAGAGGCTTGCCAATAGCAGAATCAGAAAACAATCTTCGCAAGATGATTCAGATGAGTAAAAAGTCCGGTGCAAAAGTCTTGTTGTTTGGCATGCAGATACCTCCTAATTATGGCAAACGGTACACAAAGCAATTTAGTGATCTGTATTCAACACTGGCAACCCAAGAAGGCATTACATTACTACCCTTCTTTCTGAGTGGGGTTGCCGATAAGGCTGAGTTATTCCAGGCTGATCGCCTTCATCCTAATGTAGAAGCTCAAAACATTCTCTACAAAAACGTATGGGGCTCTATGGCCCCATACAAAAATATGCTTAAAGATTAGGCTTAAGTCTTAGCTACCAGCACTACCCGAAGACATTGGCTTGAGTGGATTGATCACCTTAACACCTGCAGCATCACGCCAATAAGCCATGAATCCCGCAAACTCTGCTTGAGCGCTCAGGGCTTGTATCTGCTGTGCTTGCGCCTGATGAATTTTGGCATCACCACCAGGTTGGCGGACTTGAGCAACTCTGTAGATGCTGGCACCTACGCCGGGATTGGAAACAGAAACAACTGCCGGTAATTTATCCGCGTTCACAGACATAACTTCATCCATGGCTTGGCCAAGCAAATTGCCTGGCTTATTGCGGGATACCCAAATTGGGCTAGCGAATCCAGTTGAATTCTGAGGATCTTTTTCAAGTGCAGAAAATTTCTCTGCGGCCGAAGCAACAGCTAATTTCTCAGCAGCGCGCTGACTTACCTGGCGCCTTACTTCAGCTGCAACATCCTTAAAAGGCAATGTTTGAGCTGGGTGTAAAGTGACCACTCGAGCCGAGACAAACACACCAGGTGAAGTTTGTACCGCTTCAGTATTGCGCTTGTTTTTTAGAGCTTCATTACCAAACAAAGACTGGATCACTTTTGGGTTGCTCAGGGGATTGTCTTTACCTAAACTCGCAATGCCTCCACGAGTTACATTCTTTTGAGACTGAACACTTAACTTCAATTTATCCGCAGCTGGTTTTAAGCTGTCTGATTGGTCATAAGTCATATTGGCAAACTGATCAGCTCGCTCGCCAAAAACCTTAGCATCTTCTTTTGGGTCGGCTTTAAGAACGATGTATTCAATATCAATAAATTCTGGGCTCTCGAATAATCTAGTATTGGCATCGTAGAAGGCTTGCAGCTCTTCTGGACTTGGGTTTACTTTGCTTAAGTAGTCTTTAGCGTTAAATTGCAATACCTGCACTGCACGCTCTGTCTCATACAAGGAC
>Ga0364880_10088_pt1 | contig 58706 bp, 61 predicted proteins | sample ExccelJu500001D3_5_FD_206927 | JGI IMG/M metagenome (GOLD analysis project Ga0364880, IMG submission 206927) | Enriched cells from Trout Bog Lake Hypolimnion, Wisconsin, USA - BchlTB.July30.5000.01.D3 | ecosystem: Environmental > Aquatic > Freshwater > Lake > Hypolimnion/Profundal zone | place... | reverse complement strand
ATATTACAAATAAATTCAGGTTGTGGAAAGTCACTGAATTTTGGTAGAATCGCGCCCTTATTTTTTATTAAAGGGTAATTTAGATCATGACAACTGTAAGTATTAAAGAAAATGAGCCGTTTGAAGTAGCGATGCGCCGGTTTAAGCGTTCTGTAGAGAAGACCGGTTTGCTGACTGAATTGCGTGCCCGTGAGTTTTATGAGAAGCCTACAGCAGAGCGCAAACGCAAGTTGGCTGCTGCCGTTAAGCGCCACTACAAGCGTATGAGCAGTCAGGTATTGCCTCCCAAACTGCATTAAAGATGACGAGCAAAGAGTTATCTGAAACCGAGATTAGAAATTTAAGTGATTTACTTTTTCGTGCTGTAATTCTCAATCAAATCGAGATTGCAAAAGAACAAAAATTATTTATTACAATTGAAAAGCGTGATGACGATAAGCTCGTTGTCGTCATGCTTTGTAATGATCATTATGTAGCAAGCCGGCCAATTATCATAACCATACCATCCCAAATATTTCCATTACGCATTAAACCTCCCGTTGGGCGTTTAGATGTTTTTGACATAGTGAGTTACCTCGCGACGATTGGCTTGGCGCAGGCTAATAATACTTGTATTATGTCGTAATTAATCGACACTAAACGTACTTACAGTATGAAAAAGCAATCATTCAAAACACCAATTGAGGTTATTGTTGCAAACAAAACGCTTGGCGCCACGTTAAAAACGGCCAGAAAACGCAGATCGATGACCCAGAGTGATGTGGCCATGCGTATTGGCGTCTCTCGTGAAGTGGTGATCAAGGCTGAATCAGGGCAGTCGATCGCCTCCAGCAGCCTGCTTTCCATGCTGTGGTTGTATGGCTTGTTACGCCAGGCAGTTGATTCGGTATCCGACGATAAAGACGTGATCGGCTTGTCCATGGAAAAAACCAAGCTGCCAGAGCGCGTTCGAAACAAGGGGGGCGATAATGACTTCTAAAGTGTATGTGTATGTCAAATTACGGGAGGTGAATAGTCCCATTATTGCCGGTGTGTTGAATTTTTATAACGACAGAATTGATTTTCGTTATGCCAAATCGTGGCTCAACAATCCGTCGGCTTTTGCCTTTCATCCCGATCTCCTGCCATTGACCGAGATGGTGTATACCAGCCGGGAACTGGATGGGTGTTTGGGTGTTTTTCGTGATTCCGGTCCCGGGATATGGGGCAAGGAGGTGATTAAGAGACAGCACCCCAATAGCGATCTGGCTGATTGCCTTGTTTTATCCAATAACCTTTTGCGAATTGGTGCATTTCGATATGCACCGGAGCGGGACGCCGTTTTTGGCGGTGAGGTTGACGCCATTAGCTTGGAGGAGATTTATGCCGCCATTCTGGCCATGGAGGACGGGGGGGTGCTCACCGAGCGCCAGGCCTTGGTGCTCGCGCAAGGCTCCAGCATGGATGGCATGCGCCCCAAGGGTTTTACGGTCATTGACGGACAGTCATGGATAGTAAAATTCCCCTCCAAGAACGATTATGACAACAAGGCGATCAATGAGCTGATTGGCATGCGCTTGGCACATGCGTGCGGCATTGATACGCCGGATGTAAAACTCCTGCCGTTGACCCCGCAAAAATATGCCGTGGCCGTGAAGCGATTCGACACGGATGGGCTCAATATTTTTCCACTGATGAGTGCCGCCAGTGCCATGGGATATGCTGATCGTGAATCAGAAAAAAAGGATTATCGATGGTTTGCGCAAACCCTAATTCGCTTATCGTCCGATCCACTCGCGGACTGCGAGTCATTATTCAGACGCATGGTGCTGAACATCATGATATCCAATAAGGATGATCATATCTATAATCAAGCGATGAATCTGAAAAACGGGAAGTGGCAGTTATCGCCCGTATATGATGTGGTTTGTGGCGAGGGGAATCGTCGCAATCATGCAATGGCGATTGGCGACAGAGGGACTGACGGAGATTTAGCCAATGCCCTGACTTCCGCAGGCGATTTTGGTTTTAATGATCAGCAGGCCACGACCATTATCAATGAAATGATTGATATCGTTTCAGGCTGGAAAGATATTGTCTGCGATGAAGTCGATACCATAGAAGCTAAAAAAATTGAATGGGCAATTTTGCACCCGGACATTTTTAGGGCTCCTCTTGCGCATAGTTTTTCCGCTTAAATTGATCTTGTACGCGTTGTGAACAATTCGATCCAGAATGGCATCGCCAACGTGGGATCTCCTATTGCCTCATGCCAGTTAGTCAGGGGTAATTGGCTGACTATCACTGTCGAGCGCATGTTGTAACGGTCATCCAGTATTTCCAGTAAATCGCGCCTGTGTTGATCGGTCAGCACGGCCAGTCCCCATTCATCCATTAATGTTGAGCTCAACATTATTGGATTTATGTTGAGTACTTAGTTATGTGGAGTTGCAATAATCAATCTAAGCATGGCAATGGATCGACGCGTTTAAACTCAACATAATTAATTGCCGAGGAGTAGCGTGGTTCTCCCATCCTAACTGAAGTGGAGGCCATGATGATTACCGATCTATTTCCCAGAACTCATCGTCAGTATACCGAATCACCAGTCGCGAGTTGGCTGGTCGGATTTGCCGATTGGCTAGAGTCTGCGGGTTATACCCACGATCCAGCCCATGATCACGTTCGTCGGCTGAGAGAGGTGCTTGAGCGCAATGAATCGGTTGTGCCCGATGCAAAATTCTCCGTAGCCGAACTTGCAATGATGTTCACATCCTCGGCTAGGCAGCAGCCGGTCTTCCGTGGAACACAGCATGCTTTTGAGAAACTTCTTTCCAGCCGTGGGCAACTCATCATTGAACCGGATTCTAGTAGATTTAAGCCGCTTCTTGATTCTTACCGCCACTACCTTATTGATGCTCGCGGATTTGCTACCGCAACTGTCAAACAGCACCTCGCGACTGCATCTGCATTGCTGGCCCAGAGCGTACCGCCGGAGATTTCTCTGTTTGAACTTTCAGTACAGGCGGTTGAACAGTTTGTCATTACTACCAGTCAGCGGATGAAGCGACAGAGCCTGCAACATTCGATTGCACATCTCCGGGCATTTCTTCGGTATTGCCATGCCTGTGGCGAAATTCAGGAACAAATAGATAAAATCGATACTCCCCGCACTTATCGCGACGAGTTGCCACCACGCGCCCTGGATTGGAAACTCGTTCAGCGACTGCTGCGTTCGGTTGATCGATCCAGCGCTGCCGGCTGGCGAGATTACACCATCCTGTATCTGATGGCTCATTACGGATTGCGGCCATCGGAGATCGTAGCAATCACACTCGAGTCAATTGATTGGGAAACCAAAACGGTACGCGTGGAGCAATGCAAGACACGGTCGACCTTGATTTTGCCGCTGAGCAATAAAACACTCATTTTGCTTAAACGCTATCTGCGCCATGGTCGGCCTAATAGTTCCCGCTCCGAATTGTTCCTGCGTGTCAGAACTCCGGCAGGCCCCATTGATCGCACTGCAATCACCGATATATACGAGAAGAGAGCCCGGCTAAGCGGGCTACCGCTTCAGGGCACTTCATCCTACTGCTTGCGCCATTCCTTCGCCATGCGCCTACTCAAACGTGGTGTCGGTATCAAAACGATTGGAGACTTGCTCGGGCATCGCACACTTGAAAGTACGTGCGTCTACCTTCGGCTGCAAACTGATGTGTTACGCGAGGTGGCTTTGCCTGTACCTCGCCAACAATCAGCAAAACGTGGGGGTCATCATGCATCCTGCTGAGACGGCGCTCGACCCGGTTATTGAGCAATATTTACAACATTGGCGTGCGCTTGGACGTTCTTATCAGCATGAAGAACGTGTTCTCGCGTTATTGCACCAGTTCATGGTGGCTGCCGGTTGCACCGAGCTTGATCAAGAGCTCTTCACAAGCTGGTGTCTGTCTCATGCAAAATTAACCGCAAATGTTCGACTCTACAGACAACGAGTCGTGCGCAATTTATGCCTCTATAGGCAGCGCATTGAGCCGCATTGTTTTGTGCCAGACATCAATCTGTTTCCGCGCCCATGCCCCTATATGGCACCCGTTATTTTTGGCCCGGTGGATGTCGCCAGAATGCTTGCTGCCGCTAGCGACCTATCCCCAACAGCCAACTCGCCACTTCGGCCAGCTGTCATGCGGCTTGCCATCGTGCTCCTCTACACAGCGGGGCTGCGGCGCGGTGAACTGCTGCGGCTAACCTTGGGCGATGCCGATCCTGTCGAAGGGGTATTGCGAATCCGCGAGTCAAAGTTCCATAAGTCACGATGGGTCCCGTTGTCGCGGGATGCTCAGCGCGAGCTTCGTGCTTACCTTAAGTTACGGCTTGCTCAACCCTTCAGCATCGAACCGAGAACCCCCTTGCTCTGCAACTGCACACGGGGCTTTCATGGCTATACCGGCACTGGCTTAACCTACGGTATCAATGCAATTCTTCAAGCCGCGAACGTTCGCAGTGCAGAAGGCAGGAAACCTCGCATTCATGATTTTCGCCATTCCTTTGCTGTCCAGGCACTGCTGCGTTGGTATCGGCAAGGTGCCGATGTGCAATCTAATCTACCGAAGCTCGCGATGTACATGGGGCATGTATCAATCGTGTCGACCGCCTACTACCTGCGATGGATTCCAGAAATCGCCGCAGCGGCAAGTGATCGTTTCGAAGCGAGCTTCGGCCACCTAATCTCGGGAGGTACAACATGAAACCAATTCGACCCAACAAGCTCGGCACATGCATTGTGCGTTTCTTTCAAGAATATCTGCCAACATTGCGGGGCATGAGATTGCATACGATCCGCAGTTATCGCGATGCTGTCGTGCTGTTCTTAAGATTCGCTGCAGCCCTCTGTCATCGGGGGGTCGAAGATTTGGATATGGACGATTTCACCGCAGAACATGTCGGCAAATTTCTGACCAGCCTGGAAATTGAGCGCCATAACAGTATTGCTACGCGTAATGCTCGACTGGCTGCAATCCACACCTTGGCACGATTCCTTGCGAGCGAACAATTGGAGCACTTGGCTGAGTTGCAGCGCATACTCGGAATTCCTTTCAAGCACGGAGCACGCAACGCGCCAATAGAGTATTTCGAATCGGACGAAGTTGAAGCGCTGCTCAACAGCATTGATCGAACCACCGGCCAAGGTAAGCGTGACTATGCATTGTTCGCGCTGATGTTTAATACCGGAGCCAGAGTTCAGGAAGTGCTCGACTTGCGGGTGCGCGACGTGAGGGTTGATCCGCCATCTCAGGTGCGACTGCGTGGCAAAGGTGGAAAGGATCGTGCATGTCCCATCTGGGCACATACCGCCGCTCTGTTACGGGAACTCAGCCTACGATCTCCACAGTCAAGCGAGTCTGAAGCATTTCTATTTACCAACCACCACGGCGCACAGCTTACGCGTTTTGGCGTTCGGTATTTGCTCAAGAAATACGTGGCAGCCAGCATCCCCGTGGTTAGTACCTTGCAGGAAAAACAGCTCCACCCACATTCTCTGCGCCACACCACTGCGGTCCATTTACTCAAGGCAGGTGTTGATTTCGCGACGATCAGTCAGTGGCTGGGACACGCGACCTTGAATACGACAATGGTCTATGCGCGAGCTGATCTTGACATCAAATGACAAGCGCTCGCGCAAGTGTTCCCGGAAGTGTTTGGGCAACCTTGTGTGGGTGGCCTGTCGCTGGCAGCGCTAGATGTGGTCGATTGGCTGAAACGACTATGAAATGGTTATGTGGAGTTCGGCTACTAAAAACTCAATCTGTACGTCGCGTATTACGGCCAACTCCACATAACTGAGTACTCAACATAAATCCATGATCATGACGTCCGCCTTGGCCAATTGCCGCATGATCTTGGCGTAGCGGCCATCAGCGCGGCCGATGTCCAACTCTTGAAACAAGCGGGTCAGCTTGACGTAATACGAACTGTATGCAAAAGCTCAACCTTACTCTAACCTGCCCGCGATGACAGAAGAAGGTAAGAAAATTCTATTTGGACAAACGGCTGCAACCCTTCGTGCGCATATCAATCCATCATGAACCCTTTGAACGTTGATATTTATACAAAATTTGCGTTAATTTGTATAATTATACAAACGCTGTATAACTTTGTATAACGCCAAGATTCCCCGCCCAAAGCTTGTTTTAGTGCTATATAATCAATTTATTACTAGCGTTTTTAGAAATATTAACTTATATCAAATTCGATGATGCAATCTGAAATGACAAAAATTTGGCTCCATACTAGCCTTTTTGACAATTGAAAACCGTACCTTGACATCCTCCCCGCCGTAAACAGACGGGGATTCCTACTGCGCAAGGCAAAGGCGTTAAGCCAAAACCAAGTCACTTCGGCGGGTTCCTGTTGCTGATGGCATTACTGCACCATTCACTTCGCAGGCTATCTGGGCTGTGCTTTCGCACCCGGCAGAAGCGTCTACCGTATCCTGCCCTTCGAGCATCTTTATTCCTCGGTTGAGGACGTTGATTGCGCCGACTATATCGGCGTTGTTTTCGTAACCACACTCAGTACATTCAAACTTGGCTTGTGTTTTGCGATTGTCTGCTGACACATGTCCACAAGCCGGACAAGTCCGGCTTGTGTTCTGAGGTGGTACAGCCAGCACTTCGCCGCGCAGCCAAATCTGCTTATATTCGAGTTGCCGCCTGAACTCACCCCACCCTTGATCGAGGATAGATTTATTCAAACCAGACTTGGCTTTTACAGAACGTCCTGGCGTTTCGATAGTGCCCGCCGCTGATCTGGACATATTGCCTACCCGCAAGTTTTCTATACACACAATCGCGTGGTTTTTGCTGATCGTGGTCGTAGTTTTGTGCAGGAAATCATTGCGGACATTACCGATACGGTTGTGAATCTTCTGAATACGGGCTTTCGCCTTTTTCCAGTTATTGCTGAACTTCGTCTTGCGGCTCATTCGCCGCTGATATTTAGCAAGCTTTATTTCGTACTTCCGGAAACTGCTTAGCGGTTCAATATAGGTTGCATCAGACAAGGTTGCGAAGCGGGTTATCCCAACGTCTATACCTACCATGCTGGTTGCAGGGTGTAATGGTTGATCCACTTCGCGTTCAGTTTGAACTGAAAAAAACCATTTACCGGCCTTCGCTGAAATTGTGATATTTTTTGGTACACCCAAAATAGCGCGACTATTGCGATAGCGTATCCAGCCAAGCTTTGGCAATTTGATGCGGCTATTATCCTGATCAACTGTAAATTGTTTTGGCTCGGGGAACCTGAAATTATCAGCGGATTTTCCTTTTTTCTTGAATACGGGATGATCGGCTGTCTTTTTGAAGAATTTCTTGTAAGCTTCAGCCAGATTTTCCATGACCTGCTGAAGTGTTTGAGCGGGTGATTCCCTCAGAAACGGAAATTCTTTTTTCCACTCAGGAAGCCAGCCATTCATACCAAAGGCATTAGTAAATCTTTCATCTGCCTCATAGTTTTTTTCTTGACGATCTAAAGCCATATTCCAAACTTTGCGAGCGTTACCGGCGTACTGCCGCATCATGCGGATTTGTTCGCCGTTTGGTGTAATCTCGAATTTATAAGCTTGCAAACGTAGCATGTCTGAATTATACTCTGGTCTATGGAAAGAAACAATGATATTAGACACGGAAGACATTGCGTTTTTAAAATGCACGTACATCTGGTCTTTGTAACAAAATACCGTCGAGATGTGTTCACTAAAGAAGTGATCGATGATCTGCGAATTATTTTTGCCAATGTGTGTGTTGATTTCGAATCAGAGCTTGTTGAGTTTGATGGTGAAGATGACCATGTTCACCTTTTAGTGAATTACCCGCCAAAAGTTTCAGTTTCAAAACTGGTGAATAGTCTTAAGGGTGCTTCCAGTTTGCTTATTCGGAAAATAGGGTATGCAAGCATTAAGAATAAGCTTTGGGGTAATGCACTTTGGTCACCAAGTTATTTTGCAGGTAGTTGCGGTGGGGCTCCGATTGCAATGATTCGCCAGTATATTGAGCAGCAACGAACACCAGACTAAGGGCAGGGACACTACGTGTCCGCGCTATTCATCCTCGCCCTGAACGACGGGGTTTTTCGCGCAAAGATGATAAACGTCCATCGAAACCGCAAAGTTTCAACTAAGTTTATTTTTATAAACAATTACTTAAGTTATTTTTAAAACAGCCTGACGATCGACCAGCAACGAGATTTCGGTTTTGCGACTTTTCTTCTGCTTTGCGCTGTTGAAAAAGTCAGCGCATTTTTGATATGCGCGGGCAAAAGTAGTTTTGATAATAAAAAAAATGCCACCCGTTATTAAGTGACGCTTGGCGTTAATTTTCTCTCAAAAAATGTTGACTAAATGTTGACCGACCTATGTCAAATACCGACTATTTTTGGTCAACGTTTATTTGCAATATCGTTATAAATCAACATATTAATGGCGGAGAGGGGGGGATTCGAACCCCCGTTGGGATATTATCCCAAACACGCTTTCCAGGCGTGCGACTTAAACCACTCATCCACCTCTCCGAAAGGGCGCGCAGGATAAACCAGAATCGCTATGTCTGCAATCTAAAAGTGGTTCTTCCATTCCCGTAGTGCCGTAAATGCAGCAAGTTCGTGGTTCTCGGTGAGGCCGTGCCCTTGCAGAGTACGGATGACCTCCGGCTCTGTACAGCGCAGAAAAGGATTAGTGGCTTTTTCCAGCGCGATAGTTGATGGAAGAGTGGGTTTTTCAACTAAACGTAATGTATGAGCTTCATTTTTGCGCTGCTGAAGTTGCATATTGTCGGGTTCGCAGGCAAGGGCAAAACCAATGTTAGCCTCGGTATATTCGTGCGCACAATAAACACGGGTATCATCAGGCAACTGTGCGAGACGTTGCAAAGAGTGATGCATTTCTGCTGGTGTACCTTCAAATAATCGTCCACAACCGCAAGCAAACAGGGTATCTCCACAAAACAAGCTGGCAGCCCTCCCTTCATGCTCCAAAGTCAGATAGGCGATATGTCCGCGTGTATGGCCGGGTATAAACAAAACTTGCAGCCTGATATTTAATTCTGCAATTTCAACAATATCCCCATCGCCGACCGGATGGGTGAGGCAGGGAATAACGTCTAACCGTGGGCCATACACAGGCACGTTGTATAATCCGGCCAGTTCGCAAACGCCACCTACGTGATCGTTGTGATGATGGGTGCATAAAACGGCGCAAAGGGTGAGATGATGAGAATCCAGCCAATTACGCACTGGAGTCGCATCGCCCGGATCGATCACAACTGCATGCCGGCTATCATGGAGCGTCCAGATATAATTGTCTTTGAATGCCGGAATAGGAATAATATTGATCATAGTATCCAATTTGATTGAAATGATAAACCATGTCAACTGTTAATTCGCTGACCGATTGGTTCGCCTCTCCCCAGGGGCAATATCTATTACTGCGCGAACAGGATTTTTTTGATCAAACGGTAAGCGATATTTTTGGTTTTAATGCTGTTCAGCTGGGCTTGACGGAATTTGAATTTTTACGTGCCAGCCGAATGCCGCTGCGTGCCGTGGCAGGAAACAGGGCGGGCCTGCGGGCCTGCAAATCTGCCGATGGAGACAAATCTGCAAATTATGCAAAAGTGCGGCTGATCATGGATGAACTGCCGTTTGAAAGCGGCAGTCTGGATATGGTGGTGATGCCGCACGTTCTTGAATTCAACGAAAATCCACACCAGATTTTACGCGAGGTTGAACGGGTACTGATGCCTGAAGGTCACGTCATCATCGCCGGTTTCAACCCGAGGAGCCTGTGGGGAGTTCGCCGTGCATTCGGTTCCAAAATGGGCTACCCATGGCGCGGCAATTTCATTTCCCTGCCGCGTATCAAAGATTGGCTAGCCTTGCTTGGATTCGAGGTAGTGTCAGGTCGATTTGCCTGCTATGCCCCCCCTTTGCTGAATGCCAAGCTCATTCAACGAATGCGTTTCATGGAACCAGCAGGTGATCGCTGGTGGGCAGTCTGTGGCGGAGTTTATTTTTTGCAGGCAATCAAACGCGTACCCGGTATGCGCCCCATCAAGCCCCGGTGGAATGAGGGACTGGTAGGCAAGTTATTGCCGGTTGCCCCCAAACTGGGCCGTGAAGTGTCACAGAAATCGAAAACAGGAACCGAATGACCATCACAGATGAAGCAGTGGAGATTTTTACCGACGGGGCCTGCAAGGGTAATCCCGGTGTGGGGGGCTGGGGAGCATTGTTGCGAACCCGGGGGAAAGAGCGTGAGTTGTTTGGCGGCGAAGCCCATACTACCAATAACCGCATGGAATTATTGGGAGCAATCCGCGCACTGGAAGCACTCACCCGCCCCTGCAATGTGATCCTGCATACCGATTCGAAATACGTGCAGCAAGGCATCACCACATGGGTACACAACTGGAAATTGCGCGGATGGAAAACTGCCGATAAAAAGCCGGTGAAAAACGATGATTTATGGCGCGAACTGGATGCGCTGGCGAATAAACATCAGGTGCAATGGGTATGGATCAAAGGTCATGCCGGCCACGATGGCAACGAACGTGCCGATCAGTTGGCCAATCTGGGTGTTGAGCAAATATTGAATAACAGCGGTGAATGATTCCTTGCACATTCCGCGCAGAGATTGAAGACAGGAAAAAATAATGAGACAAATCGTACTGGATACTGAAACGACCGGTCTGGATCCGAAACAAGGCCATCGTATCGTCGAAGTGGCAGCTATCGAGTTAATCAACCGCAAGGTGTCAGAGAGAAGCTTTCATCGCTATCTGAATCCGGAACGGGAAATTGATGCGGGCGCGGCGGAAGTGCATGGTTTAACCTTGGAACGGTTGCAGAATGAGCCCAAATTTGCAGAGATTGCACCGGCCTTGCTCGAATTCATCAACGGCGCAGAACTCATTATCCACAATGCGCCATTTGATGTCGGTTTTCTGAACAAAGAATTGGATCTCGCCGGGCTGCCTGGCTTGATTAATTATTGCCCCAATGTGACTGACACTTTGAAGCTGGCAAAAGAATTACATCCGGGCAAGAAAAACAATCTGAATGCCCTGTGCGACCGCTACCAGATAGATAACTCTCATCGTACCTTGCACGGCGCCCTGCTCGATACCGAACTACTCGGCGAAGTTTATCTGGCAATGACGCGTGGACAAGATAGCCTGCTGGGCGAAGGGGGCGACGACCATGAAGAACAGGACTCCACCGCCTCAATCGACATGCCGCGACTTGCTGTGCGAGTCTTAATGGCAAACGAGGAGGAATTGACACAACACACGCAGCAATTGGCCGATATTGACAAGGCAAGCAAAGGTGCCTGTCTTTGGACGCAGATGGAGTTGCAAACCTAGTTGATGAAACAGGAATTCACTTCAAATGTTGATGTAACCATCATTGGCGCGGGGGCTGCCGGCATGATGTGTGCCATGACTGCGGCGCAGCGTGGTCGCAAAGTACTGTTGCTTGATCATTCAAGGAAACTGGCAGAGAAAATTCGTATTTCCGGAGGGGGTCGTTGCAACTTTACCAACACCAACGTCAAACCCGAAAACTATTTATCGCAGAACCCGCATTTTTGCCGCTCGGCTTTAGCGCGTTTTACACCGCAACATTTCATCACTTTGCTGAATAAACATGGCATCGGCTATCACGAAAAAACACTTGGGCAATTATTTTGCGATGAGGGTTCAGAAGTAATCATTGAAATGCTCAAGAAGGAATGTGATCAGGCAGACGTCAAATGGTCTGTTCCTTGTGAGGTACACTCTCTTCAACCGCACATCGGAGACCGTCAGAAAAATAAGGTCGATGAAAGCCGTTTCATTCTTTCCACTTCATGCGGTGAAATTCATACCCAGTCTATCGTGATCGCCACCGGTGGTTTATCAATCCCGAAAATTGGTGCCACGCCCTTCGGCTACAAGATCGCGCAGCAATTCGAATTAGCTGTCACCCACCTCAAACCCGGCCTCGTGCCGCTCAGTTTTCACCCGCAGGAATGGCAAATCTTCGCGGAACTGGCTGGAATTTCGCTCGATGCCATTGTGAGCTTTGGCAAACACTCATTCCGGGAAAACTTGCTCTTTACCCATCGGGGTTTGAGTGGCCCGGCCATTCTGCAAATTTCTTCCTATTGGGAACATGGCAAGCCAATCTCGATTAACCTGTTACCCGATCACGGCAAACAAGACATATTTGATCAACACCACAACAGCCGTATGCTGTTAAGTAATTTTCTGGCCCAATATCTGCCCAAGCGTTTCGTTGAAGTCTGGTGTGGGCAATTCGCAGAGAATCGCCCCGTCAACGAATATTCCCGGAAAGCATTGGCTCAATTCTCTAACCAATTGAGCAACTGGGAAATCACCCCGACCGGCACACTGGGCTACAGCAAAGCCGAAGTAACTTGCGGCGGCGTTGACACGCATGCGCTTTCTTCAAAAACCATGGAAACCCAAACGGTACCGGGGTTGTTTTTTATTGGCGAAGTAGTCGATGTCACCGGCCATTTGGGCGGCTTTAATTTTCAATGGGCATGGGCGTCCGGCTATGCCGCAGGACTGGTGGCTTAAAATGCTCTATTACGTATTCAAAGTACTTTTCTCGGCACTGCTGATCGTAGCCATTTCTGAAATTGCCAAGCGGTCAACCGGATTTTCGGCCTTGATCGCGTCTCTCCCGCTCACTTCCTTGCTTGCATTTGTATGGCTGTACATGGAGGGAACGCCCTCCATTCAAATCGCAGAGCTATCCAGCCAAATATTCTGGCTGGTCATTCCCTCGCTTCTGCTGTTTCTAATGCTTCCGCTCATGCTCAAATTGGGTTTGAATTTTTGGCTCAGCCTTGGTTTGTCGATGACCGCAACTGCGGCTAGTTATCTTGTTCTAATTTCACTATTGCGGCGCATGGGGATCAGCCTTTGAATTGCAATTTCTCTCCTTGGGCGATCTTCCTGATTTTTCTTCGATTGGGGCTGACTTCATTCGGCGGGCCCATTGCCCATCTTGGATATTTCCGTCAGGAGTTTGTTGAACGACGAAAATGGCTGAGCGAAAGTGCGTATGCCGATCTGGTTTCACTTTGCCAGTTCTTACCTGGTCCCGCAAGCAGTCAAGTGGGTATCGGCCTGGGCTTATCCCGGGGGGGAATCCCGGGCGCAATTGCCTCATGGCTGGGCTTTACTTTGCCATCTGCTATTCTGCTCATTCTGTTTGGAATGGGGCTTTCGCTTTTTGGGAACACGCTGGGCAGCGGTTGGTTGCATGGCCTCAAAATAGCAGCGGTCGCAGTGGTAGCTCAGGCTCTGTGGGGGATGGGAAAAAATCTCTGCCCGGACAAAATGCGCGCAAGCTTTGCTTTGGCTGCCGCAGTCATTGCTACATTCATTCCCTTTTCACTCGGCCAAGTTTGTGCAATTGTCGCCAGTGGAATCCTGGGTTGGGCATTTCTCCCTGACGCGTCAATTTCCCCGCATGGAATTATCCAAACCCGAACCGGAAAAAAGACCGGGGTTGTATTGCTGATTGTGTTTGCGTTACTGCTTGTGCTGCTCCCCATTTTGGGTACGGAGCTGGACAGTCCAGTTATTAAATTCTTCGATATTTTTTACCGCGCGGGTTCGCTGGTATTTGGCGGGGGGCATGTCGTGTTGCCACTTCTTCAGTCTCAGTTGATCCCCACTGGCCGGATTTCGCCTGATGTTTTCCTTGCAGGTTATGGTGTGGCGCAAGCGGTACCGGGACCTCTGTTCACTTTTGCCGCCTATCTTGGCGTGGTGTCCAACCAGTCCCCATCCGGATTGATGGGGGCAGGAGTCGCTCTGATAGCCATTTTTCTGCCTTCATTTTTACTGGTCATTGGAATCATTCCATTTTGGGAACAGCTTCGCCGCTATCAGGGAATCCAGCGGGCGCTGATCGGCATCAATGCCGGTGTCGTGGGTATCTTGCTCGTCGCTTTTTACAATCCGGTATGGACAAGCGCGATTCACAGTTCGACTGACTTCTGTTTGGCTGCCTTTGCATTTCTGATCTTGGTGTTCTGGAAACTGCCACCATGGCTGGTTGTTTTTGTAGCGGCTATCGTTACCGAGTTATTGGAAACTCATCTCTTTTACTGATTCTTGAGCTTTCCAAATACATGGCATGGTTGCCCCAAACCTCCTCCCTCTCTGATGAACTAACTAGCCATCTGGCTAAGCTGCACAAAACGCAGCAAGTCATTGGTTACCCCGATGTGAGAGGGGACAGAACCCTCAATCACGATGCCAACAGGGCGCTTGCCGCCATGATGACTCCTCCTGTTGCTGCTCCTCCGGCAATGTAAAACAACCATTTCTTGCGCGTCAATACGGTAATTGAAGCCAGCGAGATTGCAATCTGAATCAGCGTCATGGCTTGGGCCAATTTATGGTGGGGGTGCATCAAATGATCACTTTCCAAATCGGCTTTCTCTGACGCAGCTTCCAGTTCCTCGGCTTTGGCTTTGATATCTTTCTTATCCTTTTCGTATTTTACAATCTGCTCTTTGTAATAAGCCTGCTTCTGAGGGGGGGCAATGTCGGAAGCCAACTCCATCAAATGCCCTTTGTTACTCTTGGCCTGGTAGAAATTCCATTGATCAGAAGCCTGCGCTTTCTTCAACACCGCTTCATTCTTGAACAACATGGCCTCGTTCTGCGTTGCACCGCCTTGATAGCTGACAATCGCTCCAACAGTTGCCATGATGGCCGTAAATATTGCAATGTTTCCGGCAAGGCCATCGCCGCCTTCGGCGTGATGTTCTACTTCGTGCTCATGCGCGCCATGCACATGAAATCCATCTTCTGACATATTATTTCCTCATGATTGGTTATTCTAAAAAAGGGGCTCGTAAAAACATGAATTTTTAGCACATGCTACAAACTGTTCAGCCTGCTATTATAAACGCGGAAGGATACCCGATGAAATACCCCGGCTCTGTCTAAAATGGAAACCCAATTATTGCTTTAAGCACGGTCTTGTCAGTAGATTGTCCGGAAACGTGGCCAATACCGACATTAAAGTCCCATTTCCCTGAGTCAAAATCCGCAACCAGATAGTTTGACACGTTAATCTGGGATTGATCTTGCGCATTATGCAGTGGGCCAAGAAAAGCGTAGTTTTCTATGCCAAGCTGCAAACCTTCTCTGACTTGATAAGCAATCTTGGTGTCAATTTCGGATGTAGCCGCTTCAGAGGGATTTGATTTTAATGCCCGGTCTAAATTCAAATTCACACCCAAAGTCCACGGATCTGTTTTCCAAACGCCGATCAGTTTAACTTCACCGCTCGTTTGATCCTGATAGTAAGTCTTGGCAAGTTGCCCGACTTCAAAGTTCACCGCCCAATAAAAGGGAGAGGCTGGCGAAGGAACGTTAGGCCGCCATCTGGCTCGCAATTTCACTCCGTTTGTATCTACAGAGCCATCCGGATTTTTGAGCGTCAAGAAATAGCTGGCAGCCTCCCAATGGTCATTGATTCCGTAGCTCAATTCAGGTGTCAGCCGAAGCTGATGGCGGGTTGATTGTTGACCGGAAACGATATAATTGCTATGCAGATCAAGGCCAATTTTCCCAGCTTCCGTAAAGTCATCAAGATAGACCTGAATCTCCTCGGGGGCCGCAATGGCGACAGAAGATAGGTATCCATTCAACACCAATACACTCGCAATACTATATAAGCGAAAATTTATTTTCTTATTTGCTTTATTCAACAATTTCAAATAGTTCCTTAAGTAACTCAGTCACTCATTGCTTTTAAATATCTATTGATCCAATGGCTGCCCATCCGAAACACGGGTTTCATCCGAAAATATCGGGAACAGCAACGGTAATAACAGAAGTGTAAAGAGTGTCGCTGATATAATTCCTCCAACGATCACCACAGCAAAAGGGCGCTGCGTTTCCGAGCCAATTCCATGTGATAACGCTGCCGGCAATAATCCGATCCCGGCCATTAAAGCGGTCATCAGAATCGGGCGCAAACGTGCCACCGCGCCACGCATCACACTTTCCCTCAAGCTGACGCCATGACGCATCCCCTCCATGAATTGTTCCACCATAATGACACCATTTTGCACGGATATTCCGGCCACCGCGATGAAACCAACCGCAGCGGATACCGACAGATGCAATCCGGCAAAACCGAGCGCGGCAAGACCTCCAATCAGGGTGAATGGTACCATCAGAATTACCAGTAGCGCCTTACGGATCGAGCCAAAGGCCCAGAACAACAATACAAAAATCATTAAAGAAGAAAGCGGCAGAATAACTTTGAGTCTTTTGTTGGCACGTTGCTGGTTTTCGAACTGCCCGCCCCAGGTCATGGTATAGCCTGGCGGCAATTTAACCTGTTCCTTGACTGCCTGCATGGCTTCTGCAACAAAGCTGCCCTGATCACGACCAAGCAGATTGGCTTTTACTGCCACCATGCGCCCTCCCCCTTCGCGTCCAATCCGTGCTGCACCCTGATGCACATCAATCTTTGCGATCGCACTGAGGGGTATGGTTCCCCCGCTAGCCAATGGCACGGACAGATTGGATACGTCATCCACTGCATCACGATAAGGTTCGGCAATACGCAAAGTAACATCAAACAGGCGGTCGCCTTCATAGAACGAATTGACGGTGGCACCACCCATGGCCGTCTGGATGATGGTGTTGACGTCATTAATATTCAGTCCATAACGGGCCATACGCGTTCGATCAAGCGTTATGTTGAGTTCTGTTTGCCCGCCCACCTTGATCGCTTCAACATCAGCCGCTCCGCGAATGCCGCTGATCACGCTGGCAACTTGTGCCGATTTGTCTTCCAGAATTTCCAGGTTCGGGCCGAATATCTTGATGGCAATGGCGCCCTTGACTCCTGACAAAGCCTCTTCCACATTATCCTCAATGACCTGCGAGAAGTTGGTTGGCACACCGGGAATCGCGTGAATCTTTTGCGTCATGTCGGCGATCAGGGCTTCTTTGTCAGGGAAGCGCCATGTATCGTGAGGTTTGAGGTCGGCCATCACCTCCATATTGTTGGGGCCTTTGGGATCAGTACCATCATCGGGACGCCCCACTTGGGTAGTCACATTACCCACTTCGGGATATGACCGGAGAATAGCGCGAACCTTGCCTTCGATTTCCTTGGTTTTATCCAGCACGGTGGCGGGAGGAAGTGTGATTGTCAGCCAGATGTTACCTTCGTCCAGCATCGGCAAAAATTCACTCCCCAGATAAGGAGCACTGACAAAAGCGACTGCCAATAGGCCAACCGAAGCCACCACGATCCGCTTGCGACGGGTTTCCGACCAGATCAACAGGTCATGGTAAAGATTTTGCAGCTTGGTCATCCAGCTGCTGTGTTTTTCCGCCAGATCCTTATTTTTGACAGCAAAACTCAACAATGAAGGTAACAAAGTTAACGTCAACAGAATCGCACCGAGCAGGGCGAAACTCAAGGTAAAGGCCATCGGCGAAAAGATCTTGCCTTCAACTCGCTGAAAAGTGAAGATCGGCAAGAAGGCCAGAATAATAATCGCTTTGGAAAACAAAATCGGACGCCCCAGCCCGATGCTGGTATTTTTGATTAGTCGAATACGCCAACCGTAGGATTGGTGATCCTCATGACCATCAGATTTGGCTAAAGCAAGTTTGACCATTATTGCTTCGACCAGCACCACGGCACTGTCAATAATGATTCCGAAGTCGACTGTTCCCAAGGAGATCAGGTTGGCGGACACCCCATGCGCATCCATCATGATGAACGCGAATAACAGCGACAAGGGAATAATCACAGCAACCGACAAGGCAGCATACCAGTTGCGTAAAAACAGGATGAGAATTGAAATAACCAGCAAAGCGCCAATAATCAGATTCTCGGAAACGGTGTGCACGGTATGGCGTACCAAATCTGTTCTGTCATAGTACGGTACCATTTTGACCCCGGGTGGTAGCTGGGTACTGAGCTGCTGAATTTTTGCCTTCAAGTCCTCCACGACCTTGGTGGCGTTCTGCCCCTTGATCATGTCCACAATTCCCTGAACCACATTATCGCGTTCGTTAAATCCCACAATGCCTGAACGGGGACGATCACCAATCGCCACTTCGCCTATATCACCCACCAGAACCGTTCTTCCACCCTGGGCTGTTACGACCACGCTGGCAATATCTTTCACACTCTGGAATATGCCGACGCTGCGTACCACCAAGGCTTCATCTCCGCGTTTAAGCGTGCCACCGCCCGCGTTGCTGCTATTGGCTGCCAGCGCTTGTGAAACCTGGCTCATGGTTACATTGAATTTACGCATCAGGTCAGGATCAACGCGCACCTGATATTCCTTGATGGTGCCGCCATAACTCACCACGTCAGCCACCCCCTGCACCTGACGTAATGCAGGGCGAATCACCCAATCCTGCAGCGCACGTACTTCATTGAGAGGCATCCCCGGTGGGGTGTCCAGCACATAGCGATACACTTCTCCAACCGCATTGGTCAGGGGGGCGAGACTGGGCTGTATTCCCGTCGGGAAGTTGACGTTCTGCAAGTTTTCGGTGACTTGCTGACGCGCAAAATAGTCATTCGTATTATCCGCAAAAGTGAGAATCACTTGCGACAGACCGGTAATGGAGATTGAACGCAACTGGGTCATGTGCGGTATGCCGCTCATTTCACGTTCGATGGGTAAAGTCACCGTGCGCTCCACCTCTTCCGGCGCCTGGCCGGGAACCAGGGTGTCTATTTCGACTTGTACATCCTGCACATCCGGAAAGGCTTCAACCGGCAATTCTCCAATGGCATTCCAACCGGCAAGCAGCACAACAAGTGCCCCAACCAGCACGAAAACCCGTTGCTGCAAAGCGAAAGTAATCAGTTTAACTAGCATCAGTCGCTTCCACTCAATTCAGAGTTCAGAAGGATTGCTCCGCTGGTGACGACTCGTTCTCCGGCACGCAAACCTGACTTGATGTAAGAAAACTCAGCATCCTGCAGACCCAATGTGACGCGGCGACGTTGAAATACACCGAGCGACTGCTCGACAAACAGAAAACTGTAGAGCCCTTGCGTGAACAACGCCGTATTGGGTACGCGTGGCACTTTGGATTGATCATCCACTACGGGACTGATGCGTGCAAACATTTCCGGCCTGAGCTTATGTTGAGTGTCCACCACATCGCAGCGCACTTGGAAACGGCGCAGGTTCGGATCCAGCCCCTCGCTGATAACCGAAACTTTGGCCATAAATACTTCGTTCGGATAGGCATCCACTTCAACCGAAATAGGTTGACCAATCCTGACTTTCCCAATTTTCTGTTCGGGCAAATCGACGATGACCCAGAGATGTTTCGGATTGGTAATCACGAACAACGAATTAGTCGCGCCCGGTTGCACTTCGCTGCCGATATTCACCTGCCGTTCGCTGATGACGCCATCAATCGGTGCGCGCAAAACATACTTGCCTTCCGCAGCGGTCACTGAGTTGCTGTTCAGATTTTTCAAGCGTGCTTTGGCGCGTTGCGCCTCCGCTTCTGCCTGTCGCCAATCCGATTCGGCGGATTCAAAATCCTTGAGCGCAATTCCTTTTGCATCATAAAGTTGTCTGGCACGTTCATATTCAGCTTTCTTGCCCGCCAGATCAGCCTCTGCCTTCAAACTGTCTGAAGCACCCTGGGCATAGTCCGGAGAGTCGATCCACAATAAAGGATCTCCAGCCTTAACCTGTTGCCCCGCTTCGACAGCAATCTTGACAACGCGCCCCGAAATAGAAGGAAACACACGTGCCGTGTAGTTGTCATCATAGGTGACACGCGCATTCAAGCCATCCATCAACGGTTCGGGAAAAGCTTCTGCCGGCTTGGCTCTCACAAAGTCCAGCTGGGGGGCATCCGCCGGAAAATGCAGGGTATCCAAATCCGCATGGGAAACCGTTTTTTCTGTCTTTGTTTCCGCTTGGGCAACAGACGATTTTTTTCCGCTCCAATAGCCGATTCCTGCCACCAAAAATAATGCGCTTAACAATAGCACCGTGTTCTGACTTATTTTTATCATCGGGTAGTTTCTCCTTGTACCGTGGTAATTATTGATGTTTTCATAATAGGTGACAGTTTTGCCCCCTCCCTGCCCTCCCCCGTTGGGAGAGGGTTCTGTCCCCTCTCCCAACGGGGGAGGGCTAGGAAGGGGGTTGGCGCAACAGCGTCATGTGTTCGGAAGACTCAATAAACAATCCGGATTCTTTGATCTGCGGCACTTCATGCTGATTCCACCAGCCCCCGCCCAAAGCCTGATACAGCGCAGCCGTATCTCCCAAGCGATTGGTTTGTGCCTGCACCAGATTGATCACTGCCTGCAAATGATTTTGCTCGGCCGCCAATTGAGTCTGGTAATTGACATACCCCAACTGATATTGCTTGCCGGTAATATCCAGAGTTTTTTGCGCCGCCTGTTCTGCCGCTGCAGCCGCCTTGAGTGCATTGGCGTCCGACTGAATGGTGTACAGCGTATCCGCGACGTTTTGCAAGGCCGTCATCACGGTACTGCGATATTGCGCCCCAGCCTGAATCAGGGCCTGTTCTGCGGCACGGGATCGTGCACGCAATGTCCCCCCATCAAAAATGGTCTGGCTCACGCTGGCCGCAACATCGAAGAATCCACCGCCGGTTTTGAACATCCAGCCCGGAGTCGAGGCCATCCCACCAATAGCACCCGTAATTGCAAACTGCGGCAACCTGTTGGCGATGGCCACACCGGCTTGTGCGCTGGCAAAATGCAGTTGCTCTTCAGCGGCACGGACATCCGGGCGTTGCTCGACGATTTTGGAGGGCAGGCTGAGCGGCAATTCTTGCGGTAAATGCAAAGAGGCCAGATCAAACTTTTCCTCAACTTCCTCATTGGGCAAATTCCCCGCAAGAACACGAATCAGATCACGCGTTTGTTCCAGTTGCTTTTGTAAAGGCGCAAGAGATTGCTCGGCTTGGGCCAGCAAAGCTTCCTGTGCAGCGACTTCCAGACCGGACACATAACCCAGACTAAACTGCTTGCGCAGAATAACCAGAGTTTCCTGATTGATAGCAACTAATTTTTCCGTTGCCGCGAGCTGCGCACGGGTTGAAGCCTCCTGCAAAGCAGCCGCAACCACATTGGATGCCAGCGTGATGTAAGTGGCTTCAAGCTGTAGTTTTTGTGCGTTTGCTTGTGCTTCGGCAGATTCCACTTGGCGTCGGTTCAGACCAAATACATCGGGCACATATCCCACCGATAATTGGGCAACATGGAAGTTGTAATAAGCAGGGCCAACCGGGTTCGTCGTTGTCGCTATAAACTGTCCATTCCCCTGCGCACCGGGTGAATTACCCCCCATATTCCCGGCCAGTTTAGTTCGAGAAGGCGTATAGCTCGCATCAACCGTCGGATAAAAGAACCCTTGTTGAGCCACCACATTTTCCTGCGCCTGACGCAGCGCAGACTGGGCGGCCGCTATATTGGGGTTGGCCTTGAACGCACGCTGAATCAGCGAGTTGATTTGCGGCGACTGGAATAGCGTCCACCAGTCAAAGGGAATATCCGCCGTCGGATTGAACCGCTGTGATTCGCCTGCCGGCACGGGAGCTGTTGCAGTAGGAGCCGAAATATCCTTCTCAGGCGCATACCCGCTGGCAGTGGGGGCAGCAGGACGTTTAAAATCAGGTCCCACAGCGCAACCGGTTAAAACCGTTAGCATCATGAATAAAACTGGGGAAACTTTACGGGAGGATACAGATTTTTTTTGAAGGAAAAACATAATTATTGACCGTTCCAAAATACATGACACTGTCCCCTCTCCCTCCGGGGGAGGGCTAGGGAGGGGGTAAAGCTGTCGCCATTTAATTATAAATCAGTAAAATTACAAAAATATGATACCCACTATTCTTGACCTCTGCGTTTTATATTCCTGCAGCTCACCACTATGCATCGCATAGACTAAGTTGGTATTATGAAAGTTCTTGCTGACCATTTCCTGACCACACCATGCGCCTTCTGCTCGTTGAAGACAATCCTCCTTTGGCCGATGTAATTTGTCGGGCGCTCCGGCAGGAAGGATATGTCATTGACTGGGCCAAGAATGGTAACGAAGCCGATAGTTGGCTGTTGGGACAAGACTATGATGTTGTGCTGCTGGATCTGGGTTTGCCCGATACAGACGGGGCAAACGTGTTACGTCACCTGCGAGCGTCCGGCAAATCCACCCCGGTTCTTGTTTTGTCTGCCCGTGAGGCAGTGGATGAGCGTGTTCGCCTGCTCGATCTTGGGGCAGACGATTACGTGGTCAAGCCCATCGCACTCAATGAATTGGAAGCGCGTATCCGTTCACTCATCCGCCGCAGCCATGGTATTGCAGATTCTGAAATCAGCGTGGGAGCCTTGCGTGTTGATACCGCCGGTCGCTGTGCGTTTGTGAATGAGAAACCGATCGAATTAAACTCCCGTGAACTGGCTGCCTTGGAATACATCGCCATTCGCGTTCGCCGCATTGTCACTAAAGAACAGCTTCTGCAAGCGCTCTATGGCTGGCAGGACGACATCAACTCTGTCAATGCCGTGGAAAAAGTCATTTCCAGATTACGCGGTAAACTGGAGGGATCAGGCGTGATTATTCGCACCGTTCGCGGCCTTGGTTATAGCTTGGGAACAGATGAAGATCAACCAACAGCCTAGCCTTGCGCGGCAGCTTTTGCGGCAACTGCTGCCACTCATGGCCGCGATTCTGATTATCGGGAGCGGCGTGGTGTATTTCGTTGCACACCGTGCGGCCACAGTAGCCTATGACCGCTCGCTCATGGATGTGTCATTGGCCCTCGCCAGCCAGGTCGAAATAAAGGATCAAAAACTCCACCTTCAGTTGCCCGAAATTGCAGAAAAAGTTTTGCTTGTAGATGGCTATGACAAGTTATTTTATGAAATCCTCGACTCAGATGGAAAACCTCTAGCAGGAAACGCTGAATTACCGCGTCCGGGAAAACCATTTGAAGAGGGAAAACTTTACTATGATGGAAAACTCAATGGCAATGCCATACGCGTTGCCGCACTTTTAAGCGAACGTAACGGCAGCGCTTTCACCGTTCTATCGGCTGAAACAAAATTAAAGCGCGACTGGCTGGTGGGCGAAATTATTCTGGCCATGCTGGTGCCGGAGTGTCTATTGATTATTGCCGCCCTGTTCATGATCCGCCGCGTGGTTCGCCATAGTCTTTTGTCTATCCATCCGCTTCGAGAGGAATTGGTCCGGCGAACCCATACAGACCTTAGTCAGCTTTCTTTAAAAGATATACCGGAAGAAATTTATCCGATCTTCACCGAGGTCAATGAACTGCTGTTCCGACTCTCAAAATCGCTGGACGCAAACCGGCAGTTTATCGCGGATGCATCACACCAGTTGCGCACCCCAATCGCGGCACTTCAGGCTGAAGCCGAAATGGCCTTACGCTCTGCGAACCCGGTTGAATCACTGAATAAAATTGTTGCCGGAACTCGCAGAATTACCCACCTTGCACACCAACTCCTCACGTTGAGCCGCCTTGAACCGAACCAGAACCAGTCATTTATAAAAATTGATCTCGCGGCGTTGACACGAGCTATTGCCGAACGCTGGATGCCTCTGGCATTAGTCCGGAACATTGATTTAGGTTTTGAGTTGGCACCTGCCCTAGTAATGGGCAGCCCTATCTGGCTGGAAGAACTCGCCAATAACGTCATTGACAATGCCCTGCGCTATACCCCTGTTGGAGGAATTGTAACTGTACGCTGCGGCAGCACAGATTGGGAGGTCGAAGATAGCGGGCCAGGCATCCCCAAAGAAGAACATGGCAGGATTTTCGAACGTTTTTACCGGCTTGACACCACGGGGGTTGACGGATGCGGACTGGGCTTGTCCATCGTTCGTGAAATTGCCCACAACCATAACGCGACCATCACAATCGATAACGGAACGAGTTTGGGGGGCACGTTAATTCGCGTCACGTTTCCCTCACCCGCGGCTGATCCCATATAAACTTTCGATATCACTTTAATGTTCGGCAACGCACGGATATTCAAGTAGTTAATCCTGTAGATTGCGGCATTGAATTTATTTCGAATTCAGCCCACTCAAGCAGAATAACCATGACCAGAATATCCAATAACAAACACCGTTACGGCTGGCTACCCGACGTACCTGACCGGCGCGACTTCCTGTATGCCGCCCCGCTTGCGCATATCGCAAAACTGCCAACCAAAATTGATCTGCGTCCCCATTGTTCGCCTGTTTATGCGCAGGGTGAGCTCGGCAGTTGTACAGCCAACGCGCTGGCCGGAGCGATGCAGTTTGAACGCCATAAACAGAAATTAAAGCCTGATTTCATCCCCTCGCGCCTGTTTATTTATTACAACGAGCGAGTCATGGAAAATTCCGTCGATTCGGATGCCGGGGCTCAAATTCGCGACGGGATCAAAAGTATTGCCAATCAAGGCGATTGTCCCGAAACAGAATGGCCCTATGACATTGCAAAATTCACCTGCAAACCCGATCTGGCATGTTATCAGGACGCAATTAAATACAAGGCTGTTCAATATCAGCGCGTGCCACAGATTCTCAACCAGATGAAAGGGTGTCTCGCCAGCGGCTATCCTTTCGTGTTCGGGTTCTCTGTCTACACAGAATTTGAAAGCGATGCGGCGGCAAAAAGCGGCGAAATAAACATGCCGAGCCAAAAGGAAAAATTACTGGGCGGGCACGCTGTGGTAGCCGTCGGCTATGATGATTCCACACAGCGCTTCATTGTACGTAACTCCTGGGGAGACTGGTGGGGAATCAAAGGCTATTTCACCCTCCCCTACGCCTACCTTACCGATCCCAATCTTGCCGACGATTTCTGGACGATACGTTTGGAATCCGCATAAGCAGCCCGTTCGTGCATATCCGTGTGACCGAAAACCATATGTCATCATCGTCTACAGTCTTGGCAGGCTAAATAGACTGATGTATGATGCGTGATGTTTGATGAAACCTTCTGGAGCCAAGATGAGAACGACACTATCTATTGATGACGATGTGCTTGCGGCGGCAAAAGGTTTAGCCTCCTTACAGCACAAGAGCGTTGGCGAGGTTATTTCAGAACTTACGAGACAGGCACTGCACCCCAATACACAGAGTGTAAAATTTCGTAACGGTGTCCCCTTGTTATCTATGCGGACCGGGGTAGCAGTGACACCGGAACTGGTCAATCAGTTGCGTGACGAGTTGCCGGGATGACTTTCTTGCTCGATGTAAATGTGCTGATCGCGCTGGTCGATCCGATGCACGTTCAGCACAATGCAGCGCATGACTGGTTTGCAAAGCAAGGAAAGAAGTCATGGGCTACCTGCCCCTTGACCGAGAATGGCGTGATACGCATCGTTGGGCATCTCCGCTATCCCAATTCACCCGGCACGCCGGCAGAGGTCGCGCAATTGATGAAGGGCTTGTGCGCGCTCCCGGGTCATGTGTTCTGGCCAGACAATATCAGCCTGTTGGATGCCGATAAAATTGACGCTTCGCGTATACTAAGTTCTACCCAAGTGACAGACAGTTACCTGCTGGCTTTAGCTTCTGCCCAAAGTGGAAAACTGGCAACTTTTGATCGCCGCCTGGTTGTAGATGCAGTGCGCGGCGGATCAAAGGCATTGCACCTGATTGCCTAACCCGCGATAGCCAACGGGCATTGCACCAAAGGTTATAGGGCATCCACACAACAAAATCGCAGGACAAGCCACTTTCATATACCATAGCGGCTGTAAATTTCCCCAGCCCTATTGTGTCCAACGAAGTCGAACGTTTTTTCTCCGAACAAAGTCCGCTTGCTACCGAAGTCGCGTCGTTTCGTCCGCGTGCGCAGCAACGGGAGATGGCTCTGGCTGTTGCCGATGCCATCCGCGACAATGCGATTCTGGTAGCCGAGGCGGGAACCGGTACCGGCAAAACGTTCGCCTATCTGGTGCCCGCGTTGCAGGCAGGTGGGAAGGTGGTTATTTCCACCGGAACGAAGAATTTGCAGGACCAGTTGTTCCAGAAGGATTTGCCCCGGGTACGCGATGCGCTCAAAGCCCCGGTGACCATCGCCCTGCTCAAGGGGCGTTCAAACTATGTGTGCCACCATCATTTGGAGCTCACCCTGTCTGACGGACGTTTTACCACGCGCGAAGACATACGCCATCTCGGAAAAATTGCCCAGTATGCGAAGGTGACACAATCCGGCGACAAGAGCGGGCTTTCAGATGTCCCGGAAAGTGCGCCGATCTGGATGCAAGTCACTTCCACGCGCGAGAATTGTCTGGGGCAAGAATGCCCGCAGCACAAGGAGTGCTTCGTGCTCAAAGCGCGCAAAGAAGCCATGGAAGCCGATATTGTTGTGGTGAATCATCATCTTTTTTTCGCTGATGTGATGTTGCGCGACGAAGGCGTGGCGGAGCTGCTGCCCGCAGTCAATACCGTGATATTCGATGAAGCGCACCAGTTGCCGGAAACAGCCAGCCTGTTTTTTGGCGAAAGCATTTCAACTTCGCAAATTGTCGACCTGGCACGCGACACCCGCTTGGAAGCAGCCACCTCGGCCAATGACTTTGCCGCGTTACCCACCGCCACCGACGCGCTGGACAAGGCTGCCCGCGATTTTCGGCTGATCTTCAAGCAAGGCGAAGGGCGTATGCCTGCGAATGCGGCTGACGATCTGGACGGATTTAGCGGCGCACTTCGCGCGGTTACCGACAAGCTTGCCCATCTCAACGGTCTGCTGGAAGGCCAGGCGCAACGAAGTGAAGGGCTGGAAAAATGCTGGCAACGCGGAGTCGAGCTGTTGCTGAAAATCAAACAGTGGGGAGACAAAGATCGCGACGGTTTTGTGCGCTGGCTGGAAATATTTCACCATTCAATCCAACTCAACACCACGCCGTTATCAATCGCGGAAATTTTTTCCAAACAGATTAGCGGCCATCCGCGCGCTTGGATTTTCACTTCCGCCACGTTGGCAGTCAAACAGAATTTTTCCCATTATCAAACGGAAATGGGCCTGCAGGAAGCTCGCACCGCGTGCTGGGACAGTCCGTTCAATTACCAGGAACAGGCATTATTGTATGTTCCGCAGGAAATGCCCGAGCCGAACAGTCCCGGCTATACCGAAGCCGTGGTTCAGGCTGCGTTACCGTTGATTGAGGCCAGCAAAGGTCGGGCGTTTATGCTGTTCACCAGCTTGCGCGCCATGCAGCGTGCCCATGAAATCCTCACTGCCGAATTCGACCGCAAAGGCCTCACCTATCCGCTGATGCTGCAAGGCGAAGGCTCGCGCAACGAACTGCTGAGCCGCTTTCGCGAACATGGCAATGCTGTGTTGCTTGGGAGTCAATCCTTCTGGGAGGGGGTAGATGTGCGCGGGGAAGCTTTGTCGCTGGTGATCATCGACAAACTCCCCTTCGCCCATCCGGACGATCCGGTGCTGGCGGCACGGATTGCACAATTGAACAAACAGGGACGCAACGCCTTCATGGAATACCAGTTGCCGCGCACAGTGATCAATCTCAAGCAAGGTGCCGGGCGACTGATTCGCGATGAAACTGACCGGGGCGTGCTGATGATCTGCGACCCGCGTTTGATTTCAAAACATTACGGCAAGCGCATCTGGCAAAGCTTGCCCCCGTTTAAACGAACGCGGCTGGAAGCTGAGGCAATCGCATTTTTCTCAGTGCTTAACACGCCCCAAAAATCAGATTTCTCTCCGCCTGAAGCAACTTAAGTTACAGCTGATTCCGCAAGAGCCTTCATAAACCTCGCGGAAAAGGCTAGAATCACACACTTTGCGACACTCTTGAGGAAATCTAAACATGTCCATGTCTGACCGCGACGGCTTTATCTGGTATGACGGCAAACTCGTGCCTTGGCGCGATGCGACCACCCACGTACTCACCCACACTTTGCATTATGGCATGGGGGTATTTGAAGGGGTGCGCGCCTATAAAACCGATAGCGGCACTGCAATCTTCCGCTTGAAGGAACATACAGAACGCCTGTTTAATTCGGCCCACATCTTCCAGATGAAAATGCCCTTTGACAAGGAAACCTTGATGGCGGCCCACTGCGAAGTGGTGCGCGCCAACAAGCTTGAATCCTGTTACATTCGTCCGATCGTGTTCTACGGTTCCGAAGCCATGGGTATCGCCGCCACCACACTCAGTGTCCATGTCGCCGTGGCTGCCTGGCCTTGGGGCGCCTATTTGGGGGAAGACGGAATGTCTAAAGGCATTCGCGTGAAAACCTCCAGCTTTACCCGTCATCATGTGAACATCAATATGTGCCGTTCAAAATCAGTCGGAACTTATACCAACTCCATTCTGGCACATCAGGAAGTGGCTCACGACGGTTATGATGAGGCTCTGTTGCTGGATGTGGACGGATATGTCGCCGAAGGTGCGGGTGAAAATATATTTATTGTAAAGAAGGGCAAACTGTTTACCCCTGACTTAACTTCATGCCTGGAAGGAATCACGCGCGACTCAATTGTGACTTTGGCCAAAGAACTGGGGATTGAATTGATCGAGAAGCGTATCACGCGCGATGAAGTGTATTGTGCCGACGAGGCATTTTTCACCGGGACTGCGGCAGAAGTGACACCAATCCGCGAACTGGATAACCGGACCATTGGCAGCGGTTCGCGCGGACCGGTCACACAACGTCTTCAAGCATTGTTTTTTGAGTGCGTCGGAGGTAAAAACAAGCAACACTCTGATTGGCTGGCTCACGTATAAAATCCATTTGCCCCGGATAAAACAAAACTTCTGTTTTATCCGGAGCTAGATTGTTGTTTTTGATTTTAAGGAAACTTATATGCAAACCGAACATTCCAAACAACGATACATTGAGATCACTGCCGAAGCACTGCCGCTTCACTGCCCAATGCCAAACACCCCCCTCTGGAATTCACATCCAAGGGTATTCATACCTGTAGGAAAACTGGGTGAAGCACGCTGCCCCTATTGCAGCACATTGTACAAACTCAAAGGTGATCTTCCCCAAGGTCACCATTAGCCTGCCGGATAAAGGGAGCGTGCATCGATCGTCCATGGCTGCTGTACTGTGGGTATGGCATCGATAAATAACGATTAAAAAACGCCTCCCGACTTAAAATTGATGTCATGAAAAAAATTCTCGTCGTCGCACCAAGCTGGGTAGGCGACTGCATGTTGATCCAGCCCATGCTGGCCCGACTCGTGCAGCGTCATCCCGATGTGCTGATAGAATTGCTCGCCCCCCCCTGGACCGCCGCACTATTGCGCCAGATGCCGGAAGTGTACAAGGTCATCATCAATCCTTTTCCTCACGGCGCTTTGAATTTTGCAGACCGCTATCGTCTCGGAAAACTGTTGCACGACTCAAATTACGATCAGGCCATCGTACTCCCCAATTCACTCAAGTCTGCGCTGGTTCCTTTCTTCGCCGGAATTCCCGTACGAACGGGTTTCGTTGGAGAATTCCGTTATGGTTTGCTCAACGACGCCCGCAAACTCAACAAGAATGAGTTACCGCTGATGGTGGAACGTTTTGCGCAACTTGCCGAAGCCCCTGATCATCCTATTCAACGTCCTTTACCACATCCCTACTTGCCGGTCATAGAAGGACAGCAGGAAAACGTTCTGAACAAATTTGGCTTACGCATCACCAAGCCAGTTGCGGTATTTTGTCCGGGTGCGGAATATGGTCCCGCAAAGCGCTGGCCAATTCCCTATTTCGCCCAACTGGCGCAATACTTGCGCGATTTCGGCTACGACGTTTGGCTGATTGGCTCTCCCAAAGATAAAGAGCTGGGAGAAAAAATTGTCGCGCTCGGCAACAACGCCTGCCACAATCTCTGCGGCGCAACCGAATTGGGGGATGCCATTGCACTCCTGTCATGTGCTGATCTGGTAGTGAGCAACGACTCGGGCTTAATGCACATAGCGGCAGCGATGGATCGCCCCATGCTGGCGTTATATGGTTCCAGCAGCCCGACTTTCACACCACCGTTGTCCGCGAACGCCAAGGTACTCAAGCTTGAAATGAAGTGCAGCCCCTGCTTCAAGCGCGAATGTCCCCTTGGTCATTTCAATTGCATGAACCAAATGACGCCCGAACAAGTGGCTAAATTTATTCCTGTCGCGCACCATGCCTGAGAAAGTTTTTCCCCTGCTTGCCGGTATTTTTGTTTTATTGCTGCTATCCATTCCGACCGGAAAATCTGCTGAAATAGGATTGAGCAGGCAAGAACTGACGGGAAGCAGCCCTCATGTATCCGTGATCGCCCTGATTATTTCCGGACAAATTGTCAATGGCGATGCAAAAAAAGTTGAAGCATTGCTCCCGGAAATAAAAAACACTAATAATGTTCACACCATTCGTCGCCTGCTCATTCATTCGCCGGGTGGCCTGGTGGGTGAATCAATGGAAATTGGCCGTCTGTTGCGGGCTAATGATTTCGAAGTTTTTATCCCGCAACAACTCACTTGCGTTAGTGCGTGTGTGTTGATACTGGCCGGAGGAACAACACGCACTGTTGCGGGGCAAGTTGGGCTTCATCACCCGCTTTTTTTGAGGGATCCCGGACCCGGTGATGATGTACCCGCTCTTATGTCGGAAACAAGAAAAATGATACGCATTTATTTAAACTCAATGGGAATGGCTGACAATCTTGCCGATGCAATGTTCTCAGTTCCCGATGGAACGGTGCGTTTCCTTAGTCATGATGAATTATTGCGTTACGGATTAACCGGGCACCGTTAACAATCTGCTCAAAAACAGACTTAATCGGCAGTGTGCTGTTCGCATTCAGCAATATTTTTAAAAAAAAGTGTTGCCCCCCTGTAATTTCTGCAAAAATTTTGTTAGAATGCCGCCCCGTGACGTAGTTAATCCGCTATGACTCGCAATCCCCGTTAAATATTTTTAAGGAAATTTAAATGAAACGCTCTGCCCTAGTTGCCGCCCTGATCGCTATTTCTCTGACTGCTTGTGGTCAAAAACCTGCTGAAGCACCTGCTGCTCCTGCTCCAGTTGCCGCTCCAGCACCTGCACCAGCTGCTGACGCTGCATCCGCTCCTGCCGCTTCTGCTCCTGCAGCCGCTGCTCCTGCTGCTGCCATGGCTCCTGCTGCAGACGCAACAAAGAAGTAAGCAAGTTTTAATCAAAAAAGCCGACGCTAGCGTCGGCTTTTTTATTGCCTATCGATAGATATGTTTAAGGGAGCCTCTATCGGGCATGGCAAATGTGCCGTCCTGAATAATGAAACTCTTGATGCCCATTTCCCCCTGATGGAACAACTAGCCATCTCACTAAGCTGCAAAAGCTCAGCAAGTGATTGGTTATCCCCAGCCCTCCCCCGTAGGGAGAGGGGGACAGGGTCTCGCTTCGCGAGTGTCACGTTAAACAATCTCACGCCAGCCGAAGCCCTCTTGCTGGTTCGCCACGCCTATCCAATCCCCGCTACAATTCAAAGCTGTGCTCAATGCAGCAACTGCCAATTCTCGGGTATTGTTCTTGTGACTCAGGTGAGCGGCGACGATATGCTGGAGTCGCTGGTTATCCAGTTTAGCTAGCAATGCCCCTGCAGCGGCGTTGTTCAGGTGGCCGTAACGTCCGCCAACACGTTGTTTCAAGCTGTAAGGATAGTCACTTTTTGCCAGTAAGTCAGCATCGTGATTACATTCCAGAACGAGAGCGTCGCAGCCATTCAGAACTGTTTCGACATGAGGCGTCGCATGGCCTGTATCAGTTAGTACCCCCAGTCGTTTTTCCCCGTCACTAAAAACATATTGCACCGGTTCGGCGGCGTCGTGCGGCACCGCATAAGGCTGCACCTGTAACTCGCCAATTGAAAATGAATGGTGTGTAGAGATTTCGTTCAGGTGCGTCACCGTATCCATGGCTTTGCCTTGCATCCGCCTTGTGCCATGGGTCAGCCAAACCGGGATCGAATATTTGCGTGCGAGACGTGCCACTCCGGCAATGTGGTCTCCGTGTTCGTGTGTCACCAAGATACCGTTAATACTCCCAATATCCAAACCGAGCCTGGACAAGCGTGAGAGCGTTTCGGTCAGTGAAAAACCACAATCCATCAGCAGACACGTTTGTCCGCATTGCACGACGAGCGCATTTCCTTCGCTACCGCTGCCGAGGGATGCAAAGCGCATAAAAGGCCAATACTATTTGCTGAGAGCCTTGAACAACGCGTCAATAATCTTCTGGGAAGTGGCGTTGCTATCACCCTTTCCGTTATTCGCCGCCACTTCGCAACCTGCACTGTTTTCATGCACAGTGACCTCATATCGAGAAGGCTTGGTGCTTTCATCTTTGTGCCAAAAAGCGGTAAGTTTGTCGATTAAAGTCCTATCGTCTTTTCCTGCATTGGGCTTTTCTTCAACACTCACGAAGTACACGCCATTGGCCCTGTTCTTGTCTTCCAGTACAAAGCCCGCATGTTCCAGTGCCAATCCGACTGAGCGCCAACTTCTGTCGAAAGGCTCGCTGATCAAAATCACTTTATTGCCATTTGCCTGAGTTTGCAGTTTCGCTGCCACGGTTGTGTCTGTCGCGGCGACAGCTTCACTCTGAACCTTGCCTTGCATGTCCGGCCCGCCAAGTTTGACCATGAGCATTTGCAACATGGTCGCTTCAAGCTCGGGATCATTCGGACGCGGCAGCCATTGGGTCGTAGTCTTATCTGCGGTCAGCTCCTGCTGCTTGCCATACTGCGTAAGATAAATTTCAGTTTTATTGCCCTCTTTGCTGCGCTCCAGGCGCACGTGATACATATCTCTTTCACCCGAATCATAGAGCCCATCGAGCACCTTGCCGATCACTTTTCGCAATGCGTCCATAGGAATCTTGGCTCTATTTTCCGCCCAATCGGTTTCGATTATGCCAGCCTGTGGATCGTCGGTCTTGATGACAAATCCATTTTCCACCCAGAATGCCTTAATAGTGGGCCACACGTTTTCAGGCTTATCGTCAACTTCCAGCCAGCGCTGTGAGCCATTGCGTTCTACGCGAACATACTTGGATTCGGGCAGTACGGAAGCCCCCCCTCTTGCCTGAGGTACCCCGCCGCCTTTTGAAAAGTCGGAGTAATTCGCCACAGCCAGACTCCCCTCGGGGATAGTGAAATGATCTTCGGCGGCCGGGCTCGTCAAGTCGGGGGGCACTTCCAGGGACGGCACCTTAATAGCCGCTGCCTGATAATCCACACGTTTGTTCTCCAGACTCATGCTACCGCATCCGGCGAGGGTCAACGTTGTGATAAAGAGTGCGGCAAGACGAGAAACTTTCATGGGATTCCTTGAAATTAATGCTGGTATCACTTAGATTACCCCAGCCTGACGCATTGCATTTTCAACCACGGATTCCGATGTTGACAGCATGGGAGTGAGCGGCAGGCGTAGTATATTTTTCATTCGCCCCATACGGGCCACGGCCCACTTGACCGGAATAGGGTTGGCCTCGACAAACAGATGGCGATGCAACCCCAGCAAACGGAAATTGATTTCCCGAGCCTTGAGCACTTCACCGTTCAACGCTGCAACACACATTTCGTGCACCAGTTTCGGAGCCACATTAGCCGTCACTGAAATCGTGCCATGCGCACCCAGCAGAATAAGCGCCAGTGAAGTCGCATCATCGCCGCTATATACCGCAAAATCCTTTGGCACACGCTGCAGCAAATCGCTTCCGCGTTCTATATTACCGGTCGCATCCTTGATGCCAACGATGTTTGGAATTTGCGCCAGGCGTAGCGTGGTATCGTTGTGCAAATCGGCACCGGTTCGTCCGGGTACGTTATACAGGATATGCGGCATCTCAACCGCCTCGGCAATGGCTTTGAAGTGCTGGTACAGCCCTTCCTGCGTCGGCTTGTTGTAATAGGGAACCACGGTGAGTGAAGCATCGGCTCCCGCATTTTTTGAAAACTGTGCCAGCTCAATGGCCTCTTTGGTGGAATTTGCGCCCGTTCCGGCGATCACGGGTATCCGTCCTGCCGCGTGTTCCACAGCAATCTGAATCAAGGCTTCATGTTCTTCCACATCGACCGTGGGCGACTCACCGGTTGTCCCCACAACCACAATACCATCCGTGCCCTGCTCAATATGAAAATCAAGCAAAGCGCGAAAAGCCACCAAATCAAGGCTGCCATCCTCAAGCATCGGTGTAACGATTGCGACAATACTTCCCTTTATCATGGTAAACACCGCCTTAAGCCCCGTTGCCAGAGCATTACTAAACATTAAAGTCGGCATTTTAACTGAATCTCAATTGGATTGCGTTACAAAAGACAGTGCGCTGTGGAATAATGCAGTCTTCATTACTTCTAATTGCATCATGCCTGCCGTAGCACTTTCCACTCTAGTTCCAGGCGAGTCCGCAACTATCGTTGCGATCCACACTGAAGGACCTTTGCATCAGCGTTTGCTGGCGATGGGTTTTCGCGCCGGAAAATTAATTGAATTAATACGCCGCGCGCGCTTCTCCGGCCCTTTGCAAGTTCGCATCGGCACCACCGACATCCTGCTGCGTCAAAATGAAGCAGAAAAAATTCTGGTGAAAAAAACATGAAGCGCATTGCACTGCTCGGCATGCCCAACACCGGCAAGTCCACTTTATTCAACCGAATGACCGGCGCCTCGGCTCGCGTCGGAAACTGGCCTGGAATTACCGTGGAATTGCTCACCGGAAAAATTATTCTGGGAGAAGACATTGTTGAACTGATTGATCTGCCTGGAATTTACGACCTGCATGGATTTTCCGAAGACGAGCAAGTCGTACGCCACTTCCTGCACGACAATGTACCCGACCTGGCGCTTATCGTGCTTAATGCAACTCAAATTGAGAGACAACTCAGCCTGCTTCTGCAACTCAAAAATATCAACCTGAATATGGTGGTTTTGCTCAATATGTCGGATGAAGCTAAAAAGTTCGGCATTACGATAGACGCGGCCAAAATGAGCGAAGCTTTGGGCATACCGATATTTCTGCTGAGTGCAAAATATGGGGCGGGTTATGACGTTGCCTTGCAGGCCGTCACCAAGGCGTTACGCTATACCACGCCCGGCTTGGCCGAACACCTGCGCGACCAATTAAAATCCGACGGCCAGATCGAAGCGGAAATGGCGCGTGTGCTGCAACACTCGGTTCAAGTTCCCTCACGTCTCCCTGACAATCTCACCGACCACCTTGACCGGCTGATGCTGCATCCCTGGTTGGGTCTGCCGATTTTCTTCGGTATCATGTATTTACTGTTTCAGGCCATATTCTTTTTCGGTCAGCCCTTGCAAAACGGCGTAAGCGACTTGCTGACCTGGTTGCGCGACACGGCAGTCGCGCCGCTCCTGAGCAGCCTGCCCGTGGTCATCCAGGGGCTCTTGCTGGATGGAATTTACAACGGGCTTTCAACCGTCGCGGCATTCGTCCCTTTGATCGTGCTGTTTTTTCTGTTCATGGCCATTGTGGAAGATACAGGTTACCTGTCTCGGGCCGCTTTCCTGATGGACGCACTGATGGCAAAAATGGGGCTGGACGGACGCAGTTTCGTCATGCTGCTGATGGGGTTCGGTTGCAACGTACCCGCACTGATGGGCACCCGCGTCATGCGATCACGAAGCTTGCGACTGCTCACCATGCTGGTGATTCCGTTTTCTTTGTGCTCAGCCCGGCTGCAAGTGTTCGTGTTCATTACGGCAGCACTGTTTTCACCCAAAACCGCACCGCTCGTACTGTTCAGTTTGTATCTGTTCAGCTTTGCTACCGCCATCCTGACGGCGCTGTTATTCAAACGGTTCTTGCCCAACAACGAACCGTTTGTTCTGGAACTCCCCCCCTACCGCTTCCCCACCCTGCGCCAGCTTGTTTTACGCGGCTGGCACGAGGTTTATCACTTTATACATCGTGCAAGCAAATTCATCGTTGCCGGCGTTGTACTGGTTTGGTTGCTTACCCATCTCCCCCCCTCCGCTGCTCCGGCCAGTGCTGACACGTTCTCGGGAATACTCGGCACCTGGCTGCATCCCTTGTTCAAACCCATAGGAATCACCGCAGAACTCACCATCGCATTACTGTTTGGCTTTGTTGCCAAAGAAATCGTCATCGGCTCACTTGCCGTCATTTACGGATTAGGTGGCCAAGCACTCAGTCACTCGCTTGCACTGCAATTAGACTGGGTTCAGGCATACAGTTTCATGCTTTTTACCCTGATCTACACCCCCTGCTTGTCTACCATTGCCACCCTTCGCAGCGAATCCAAAAATAACGGTTTTATGATGTTTTCTATCGTCTGGTCGCTGGTACTGGCGTGGCTCGCCAGTTTTGTGTTTTATCAGGGTGCAAGAGCCTTGGGCTATTAAACTATCAGAAAAATGCCGCTAGCGCATTTTCCGGAATACTGACTCCGGTGAGCTTGGCTTTTTGTAGCACTTCCCAGAAATAACGATAGGTTGCGCGATCATGCAGCTCGCCAGCATATTGTATCGGCCCCCATTCGGCTGCTTGTGCAGCGAGCAGAATATTGCTTGCATCACTGACTTCGGCATAATTGGGTTTCATGGCATCGACAATTGCCTGGATTTGCGTCGGATAGATGCTCCACATGCGCAAGAAACCGAATTCGTTGCGTGCGCGGGTGGCATCTGCAAAAGTAGTCTCAACATTTTTCAGATCAAGCGTCACATTGTGTGCAGGGACAACGCCATTCGCCAGTGCGGCTGCAACCACTTCTGCCTTGGCACGCGCAAGCAGTTTGTGTTCGAATTGACCGGGGCTGCGCATGGCCGAAGCAGGGATTGCTCCATGATGACCGCTGACGAAATCCATCAAGCCAAAGTCCAGCACCTGTAGCCAGGGCAACGCTGCAATTTCATGAACTTCACGCAAGGCGCCGTGAGTTTCAATCAGCACATGAACAGGAATTTCACGAGTAATGCCATGAGATGCAGCCACTTTTTGAATGTAGGCAATCATCTCTGCTGCCTGCGCCGCACGTGTAGGTTTGGGAATCGTAATATAGGCCAGCACGTTGCCGGCGCCACTGACTAGAATATCCACGTCTTGACGCCAGGCCGGATGGGTATAGTCATGAATCCGCGCTCCGGCGCCTTTGTATTTGTTTGCAGCGGAATTCACAATACGCACGATCATCTCGGCATGCTGACGCTCCTGCCCCGCTGCCGCACCATCTTCACAGTCGCACGTGATATCAAATATTGGCCCTACGGTTTCTTGTAAAGCGAGCGCCTTGAGGATCAGCTTTTCGCTTCCGGCAAAATGTTCGCAACTGGGGATGATCGGAAAAGGCTTTTCTCCTCCGAACAGGGCTTGATTGGGGTGTGTGGCTTGGGACATAGTGACTTCCTTTATCGACGAGGCATAAAAATGGTGTAATCAAAATCAAGTACGACATTCGGGTGGTAAACCTGCTTGCCGTCCTTTTCAATATGGGTATGAGGTAAAGTGGCTGCTGTCTGGTTTTTCACGCCCACCATGCGCAAACGTAGCGCGCCCAAATCTTTCCTTCCGGGCAATTCCCAGCGCTCCAGAACCTCCGTCCAGGTATAGACAGTATCCCCGCCAAAAGAGGGATTACAGTGAGTACCAGCATTGATTGCTGAAATCGTCAGTGCGTTCTCCAGTCCTTCATAGGACAGTGCACGGCAAATTGAAATGATGTGCCCGCCATACATCAGCCTGCGACCAAACTGGGTACCGGTCATCATCTTTTCGTCGAAGTGCAAACGTGCATTGTTCTGGTAAAGCTTGGTGGCCAAGGTATGGTCGCTGTCATCCACGGTCATGCCGGAAGGATGATTAATCCGCTCTCCCGGTTCATAGTCATCCCAGAGTTTTTGCCCGCCGGTAATCACCGTTTCAAAACGGTGGGCATCAACATAATCTGGTACATTCAAGCGCTCGACTGGAACAACTGCCGGTAGCTTTGGAATAACGGTCGCCGGAGCCGGCCGACTTTGATCCTGTTTATTGACCATCACCCAGCGATTCCATTCCAGCACCGGTTGGCGGTTCTGATTGTGTGAAACCGAATGTACGTAAACAACACCATTCGTACCGCTGGAATTTTGTTTCAGGCCGGTCACTGTCGTGGTGGTCGTTAAAGTGTCGCCGGGGTAGACCGGTTGCAGAAAACGCGCATCCGCATAGCCCAGATTCGCCACGGCGTTAACCGAAATATCCGGAACTGTCTTGCCAAAGGCGATGTGGAATGCCAGCAGATCATCCACGGTCCGGTTTTTATACCCCAGTGAATGAGCCACCGGCTGGGCGCAATGCAGCACATGCCTGCTACCGGTAAGCGCAATATACAGTGCGCAATCGCCGTCTGTGATGGTGCGCGGTGTGGCATGATGAAAAACCTGCCCCACATAAAAATCTTCAAAAAAATTGCCGCGACCGGGTTCTGATTGTTGGGTTTGATTAGCCATGCGCATTTTCCAGTTTTGTAATCATTTCGCTGAGGCTCAACAAACGCTGAGCGGCCTCAATATGATGGTGCTCAACCAGGCGGTCGTTTAAAACAACAGTGCCGCGCCCGGCGGCATTCGCCGCAGCGAGGGCGCTGATAATTTCCCGGGCCGTATCCACTTCGGCTGGCTTCGGCCTGAATGCATCGTTGGCGTAGGCAAGCTGCAAAGGATGAACCAGTGACTTCCCGTCAAATCCCATGTCGCGCCCAAGGCGGCAAGCATATTCAAACGCTTCCATATTCTTCAAGTGACTGTTAATACCATCTACAACGCCCCGGTTATAGGCACGGGCAGCCAGTATCACAAGCGACAGACTGGTTAACAAAGGAATCCGGTCTTTGGTGGCGCAAGCATGCATCTGCGAAATTAGGTCAGACGTCGCCATAATCATGCAGGCTATGCGATCCGAGGCACTGGCGATTTCTTCGGCATGAAGAACAGCCAGTGGACTTTCTATCATGACCATGACAGGCGTCTCTTTTCCACCGGCCTTATCCAACGCGTCCAGCGCTGCCAGCACATCATTTTTGCTTTCCACATTCGAAAAGAGGATTGCATCGGCGCCTAATCTGGCCACTGCCTGAATATCGTTATGCCCCCAGGGAGAATCAAGATCGTTGACACGAATAACCACTTCACGCGCGCCATACCCCCCCTGCTTGACGGCATCCACCACATGCTGGCGGGAGGCTTCTTTGGCGCCCACCAGTATCGGATCCCCAAGATCCAGAATGACTGAATCTGCCGGCAAGGTTCTCGCTTTTTCCAGATACCTCGGATTGCAACCGGGAACATACAGCATTGAGCGGCGTGGTCGAAAATACTTGTTCATGATATTCCCCTGTTGAAGCTCAAATGGTCACTTCAACTATTGATTGATAAATCGTGAACAGATTCTATCGGCGGGAAAGTACCGTGTCAACAAATTTCTTATATCTTATATAAGATATATATTACTTGACTTGAAATAATTTGTTTGATATAAATTCACCGTCAACAAAATTCACCCGAAGCGCACAAGCAGACTAAAGCCATGGCATCTCCACTTTTCCAGCCCTTATATCAACAGATTAAGGGACTCATCACGAAAAAACTGATCTCCGGTGAATGGGGACCGGGGGAAGCCATACCCAGCGAAATGGAGTTTGCCGCAAAATTTGGAGTCAGCCAGGGGACAGTTAGAAAAGCCATAGACGAGCTGGCCTCTGAAAATATTGTAGTACGCCGGCAAGGCAAGGGCACTTTCGTGGCGACGCACAATGAAGAGAAGGTCAAACTCCGTTTTCTGCGTCTGGTGGCGGCTGACGGAAGCAAGGAATTGCTCGACAACCAATTACTGAGTTTCGTTCGCTCAAAGGCTCCTGCCAACGTCGCCCGTATGCTCGATATAAAACCCGGCTGCGCCGTAATAGATATCAAGCGTCTCTTGTTGTTTTCCAACAAGCCACTGATTCTGGATCATATTATTCTTCCCGCCCTGACATTCAAAGGCATTACTTCCGAGCAAATCGATGAATTCAATGGCTCGATGTATCGCATGTATGAAACACAATTGGGTATACGCATGGTGCGCGCAGAGGAACGCCTCAGCGCTGTCGGGGCAGACATTGAAATCGCAGCACAACTTAATCTCAAATCCGGTAGCCCGCTGCTGAGAATTGAACGTGTTTCCTATACCTATGATGATAAACCGATGGAATGGCGATTGGGTTATTGCCTGACAGATGACCATCATTACTTGAATCATCTCGAATAAGTAATGTTAGCAATGATTGTCCGTGAAGCAAGCGGAGTTTTAGAAGTGTCCTTCAACTTAAAATCCTGTTATTGATAGCAGGAGTGGAGCCGGGAGCAATATGAATAGCACAAAACGCCAAGATAAAAATGGCTCCGAAGGGAATTCCTGCCGGATTGTTAACACCAACATGCTGGGAGGATTCTGGCCGGGGATTCAGCTGTATTACCCACCCGTCAAGTATTCCCCGTCGCTGGGTATTTACGAGGATCTGGAAGCAGCCGCGCTTCGCATGAAAAAGCATGCGCACAAGACGCATGCACACACGCTTATTTTTGACCTTGAAGATGGCTGTCGCCAAAAGGAAATGAGCCGTACTTTGCTCAGACAGGAACTGCCACAATTCAAACGCAGAAGCGAGGTCTCGATTGCCATTCGGGTGAATCCTTTCCGCACCGAAGAGTATGACCACGACATGCAATTGGTGAGTGACCTCTCCGAATATATCGATGTTGTCATGCTTGCCAAAGCCGGGGAAGCCTACGGTGCGGCTGAAGTTCGCGATTTGTCCAACTTTCTGGTCGGACTCAATCAGCCCATTTCGATACAGCCCATTATCGAGCATCCAAAATCGCTGAAAATCGCTCCGGATCTAATGCAGTACAGCACGGTCAAACATGTCGTATTTGGAATCCACGACTTCTCAAAAGCCATGGGTATCCAGATTACCCCGGAGCATTGGACCGAAGAACTCAAATACTTCCTCAACCAGATTATGTTTGAGGCTCGTATCGCCGGTAAAGGTGTTATAGGCGGCGTGGAAACCCTGATAGGCTCAAGCAGCATGCCGGAGAATTTTGTCGAGCCGCATGACGTGCGTCGCTGGCTGGACTTGCATGGTGAAAATGAATCCCACATTGTTTACAAACATGCTTGCCAGGAAGCCGCCATGGGTCTGACCGGCAAGCAAGTAATTCATCCGGGGCATATCCATCTGTGTAAAGTTGCCTACACGCCCTCCCCCTCCGATGTGGCACAAAAAATCAGAATTCTGAAAGCTGCCATTGAAGCCGACGCACTGCTTGGGGGAGCCATTCGGTTCGAAGGTGAAATGCTCGATCCGCCCATGTTTGGAAAAGCGTTGCAAACCCTGTTGCGGGCTCATGCACTGCGTGCGCTGACTCCGGTGGATACCGAGTTCGCCCTGACTGTTCTGCAGCTCATGCCACCGCAGGTTATTCGCGAAAACTGGCCGTACGGCGTCATTCTATAAACAGCGTCTCTTAAAGATAAACAAGTTAAAAGTTATAGGACTATTTATGTCAAATTTTAAACCCTTCGAACCGTGGAACTGGCAAGTGCCGGCCTACTTTAATATCGGCGTGGCCTGCACGGATGCTCATCTGGGCAAACCCGAGGCCGACAACATTGCCATGATTGTGGAAGATGACCGGTTGGGAACCTCGCAAATCACCTTTTCGGAATTATCCGAACGTACCAATCGCTTTGCACAGGTATTGCGAAATCTGGGAATCGGTGACGGCGAGCGCATCCTGATTCGCCTGCCCAATTCACTTGATTACCCGACTGCCTTTCTGGGAGCCATGAAATGTGGTGCTATTTCAGTTCCCACTTCCACCCTATTGACTGCGGAAGAAGTCGCTTATCTTGCGAAAGATGCCGCAGCCTCCGTGCTGGTTACCGACAAAGAGGCTTGGACCACCTTAAAAGATCGTTTGCATGACGCAGTCAATCTGCGCCATGTATTGCTTTCCGGTGCAGGTGAAATACAGGAAGTTGAGGGTTTGAACGTTCAAGATCTGGACACGGCGATAGCAAAAATCGAGCAATTCGAATCCCCCCGTTTAACTAAAGCCACCGACCCGGCCTACCTGGTTTACACCTCCGGCACGACCGGTTACCCCAAGGGAGTGTTGCACGCTCATCGTGCGTTGATCGGACGCACTCCGGCATCCACCTACTGGTTTGATTTCTCTGAAACAGGCGATCGCATCATGCACTCGGGTAAGTTCAACTGGACTTATGTGCTTGGCTCGGGCCTGATGGACCCGCTGTATCTGGGCAAAACCGTGATTGTTCATGAAGGAAAAAATGACGCCAATACTTGGCCACGACTGATCAAAAAGCATAACGCCACCATTTTTGTCGGCGTACCCACCATCTATCGCCAGATCGTGCAAAAAAGCGATTTAACCAAGATAGATGTCCCCTCACTGCGCCACTGTATGAGCGCCGGAGAACATCTGTCTGATGAAGTATTAAGCCAATGGCGCGAACGCTTTGGCGTGGACATCTACGAAGCTGTAGGAATGTCGGAATTTTCCTACTATTTGTGCCAAACCAAGTCGCGCCCTATTCGACCCGGTTCAGCCGGTTTTCCCCAGCCGGGACACGACATACAACTGCTCAATCCTGAAACTTTACAACCGGTGGCCACCGGAGAAGAAGGCATGATCTGCGTGCCGGATGATGATCCAGGCCTGTTTCTGGAATATTGGAATTTGCCTGAAGAGACCACCAAACTTCGTCATGACGGGTGGTTCTTTACCGGTGATTATGCGCGCTATGATGAAGACGGCTACATTTGGTTTCTGGGCCGCAAGGATGACATCATCAAGAGCTTCGGCTACCGCGTTTCTCCTTATGAAATTGAACGGGTGCTCAAGTCACATCCGGCAGTTGCCGATTGCGCGTCCATCGGCGAAGAGATCGAGAAGGATAAATTGTTAGTAGTAGCCTACGTCATTACCCACCCCGGCAGCACCACAACGGCGGATGAGTTATTGGCCTTTGGCCGCGAACATCTGGCAGCTTACAAAGCCCCGAAAACCATTTATATCTCAAAAGATTTTCCGCGCACAAAAAATGGAAAAATCCTGCGCAGGGAAATCAAACCGGGTATCGCAATTTCCAGATCAGCAAGCCGATAACTGGTACTTGCTGCGGATAGCCCCCGGTAACCCGGGGGCCGTTCTAACGCATGCTGTACTAATTTCGCGCACGCGAAAGGCTAAAGTTCTCGACTCCCTCAAATCGTGTGAGTTCGGTTGCAAGCACTGAAATCGGATCTGCCCTTTTCCCCAATTCAATCGCAATGAATTTCCATTCAGGCTGCCCATCCTGAAAACTAATGGTAATCGTACCGCTGGCAATCTCGTAGCCACGTTCAAGTGCAACGCGGCGCAACACTTCCTCGCGCGGCACAAAATCCTTTCGAAATCTCATCAATATGGCAATAGCCTGATGGGAGGGCAGCCAACCTTCCAGACGTGAAATCAACATCATGCTCAGGGTGGCCAAGATCGTTAGCAGCATCGCCGCCAAATAAAAACCCACACCAACCAGAACGCCAATGGCGGAAGAAGCCCAAATGGATGCTGCCGTAGTCAGCCCGCTGATGTTAAACCCCTCTTTCATGATGACCCCCGCACCGAGAAAGCCGATCCCGGTGACAACCCCCTGAATAACGCGGGTGGGATCGGCGGTTACAACGGCAAGGTTGTGGCCACCAAACCAGTAAGAGGGATATCCGACAACGACCGTCAAAGCTGCGGAAGCCATACAGACAAGCCCGTAAGTACGCATACCTGCCGCACGGCCATGATAGGAGCGCTCATAACCCACGATGAGCCCCAGCAACAGCGCTCCAAGAGGATTAAGGAAAACAACAAAATTGGCAGCTACTTCTGAAGTAGACCAGTAAGCCGCCATGGAGTCGTAAGATAGAGCTGTCATTTATCCCCCTGAATAGTGAATGGTTCCTGCTTGCTGTCCATCAACACTATTCTATCGCATATATCGTATATAACGTTTAGTCAATTTTTCTATATTGACTGAAGAATAGCGCACCACAAACTTTCCGTGGTTGCCAGTCACACAATTTACTGTAGCGAAAAAAAGACATTTACACTTAAGCCGCCCAGTACAGGAGCGCGGCTAAATGTGATTTCTGCATGGTGTATTTCCACGATGCGTTGTACGATGGAAAGTCCCAATCCCACACCCTCTGCAACATTGTTATTGATGCGATTGAATCGTTGGCCGAGCAGGGCAAGCTGCCCATCAGCGACCCCTTTGCCGCTATCTGATATTTCCAGTTCAACCTGGTGGTTTTCAGTGACGAGCAAACGTACTTCGACGCGGCCACCCGAGGGGGTATAGCGTATTGCATTGTCCAGCAGATTTCTGAGTAAAATGTGTAGCATGTCTTCATAGCCGGATAATGAGAAATCGTTATCCTGAAAGAAGCTGATATCGATATTTTTGGAAAGGGCATTTTCACCCAACTCAGCGCAACATTCCTGTGTGATTTTTGACAGATTCACAAGTTGGCGACTCATGGGTGTTGAGAGTTCATCCAGCCTGGACAATGTGAGTAATTGTCCTATCAGGTGATTCATACGTTCGGCACCGAGTACAGCCTTGGAAAGACACTCCTTGCGTTCAATTTCGTTGCCCGACAATTGTGCCGCCTGGACTTGTGCTTGCAGTGCCGCGAGCGGAGTGCGTAGTTCGTGTGAAGCATCCGCAGTAAAGCGCCTTTCGTTTTCCATCGCCTTGGAAATACGGTTAAGCAGGTTGTTTAGCGCTTGAATTACCGGAGCGATTTCCTTCGGCACATCCTGCAGGGTTAAAGGCTGAAGTCTCAAAGGAGAAAGTTGAAGTAACGATGCAGTCAGTTCGAATAAAGGACGCAAACTGAAGCGGATAGCCAGGATGCTGAAAATTCCCAATAGTGGCAAACCCAACAGGACAGGGACGATGTTGTGCCAGGCAACTTCTTGCGCCATTTCATTGCGGGCCTGATCGTTCTGTCCGACCAGGACATCGAATCCTCGCTGGACATCGCGTTGGCGGTAATATCTCCAATGTTCTCCTTGCCAGTCGCCATTACTGTAACCTTCGCCGGGTATTTGTGCGAAAGTCATGTGCGAGATATTGTTGGAACGAAGCAGGAGGCGAGGATCAATACTGTCTGTATTCCACACCTGAAAAACCAGTTTCTGCTGATATTTGTGGACTCCGGGTAGCATAGGTTCGATTTGTTCATGATCGGCATCGCCATCTGTATAAGCTGATATAACTATAAGGTTTTGCGCAAACTGGGCAAGTTGTGCATCAAAAATCTCATCAGCTTCATTCAGTGCACTTTTGTAACTGGCATATCCGGCAATCAGACCATACACAAGCATCGTACCAAGCAGAAGCAGAGTGAGTCTGGCTTGCAGGGAGAATTGTTTTAAGTTCATTCTGTACGCCTTATTGTGTAACCGATTCCGCGCAGCGTTTGTATGAAATCACTGCCCAACTTCTTGCGCAAGTGATGAATGAACACTTCAATCGTATTACTGTCCGCGCTGTCACCCCATCCATAAAGGCTTTGTTCCAATTGGGCGCGGGTCAGAACCCGCCCCGCGTTCTGCACCAGCAGTTCGAGCACGGCAAATTCTTTGGCAGACAGTTCGACGGAGTTTTCTTCACGCCAGGTTTGGTGTGTCTCCGGATCAATTTCGACCTTTCCTATCCGAATGCGGGGTGAGGCGCGTCCACTGGAACGGCGGATCAGAGCGCGAAGTCTGGCGGCAAGTTCTTCCATGTCAACTGGCTTAATGACGTAATCATCTGCGCCGAGATTGAATCCTTTAAGTTTGTCCAGTTTGCCGTCACGAGCTGACAGGATCAAGATGGGAGTATGCAACCCTTTTTCCCTCACTGATTTCAGCAAGACCAGACCATCCCGTTGCGGGAGACCAATATCCAGAATCACGGCTGCGTATTCCTCGCTGGTCAAGGCATTTTCGCCCTGTCGTCCATCCTGCAACCAGTCTACAGTGAATCCAAGATGATTAAGGCTTTTCTGAATGCCGTCCCCAAGCAGGGCATCATCTTCGACAAGAAGTATTCTCATTTTCGTCCCAATTGGATTATTTTCATTAAGCGCCGGTTAAGAATCGTTTGTCACAATGGCATCGAAGAACAGGTTTTCCCGAATAATCGCCACATGAAAGAGATTTCCTTATGACTGCAAAAATAACTGGGCTTATCTTACTACTTCTGATAAGTGCGAGTCATGCAATGGCAGACACTCCCGCGAGCCTGGTATCCGGGTATGCAGCAGAAGCGTCCAAAACCCAACCCGGATTTATTCCATCCGCTCAACGTGGGCAGGAATTTTTTACCAAAGAATGGGGGGTATCAAAGAAGATGCCTGATTGTACAGTTTGCCACGGCAAGAATCTGAAGGTGGACGGCAAACATGTTGTCACTGACAAGCGGATTGATCCATTCTCGCCGGAGGTTAACAAAGAGCGATTCACCAGCTTAAAGAAAGTCGAGAAGTGGTTCAATCGAAATTGCACTGAAGTGGTTGGACGTGAATGTACGGCTGCAGAAAAAGCAGATTTTATTCAGTTTGTTTCAAAAGGAGTTTGATTAATGAAATTTATAACAGCGAATTTTTCTGCGCTGGGATACTTGGCGATATTTCTTTCCATATTCAGTTGTTCGGTAGTGTATGCAGAGGGCGGCAAGCTATCTGCCCTGAACAATCCAAAATGGAAGGAAGAATGTGGCAGTTGTCACACTGCCTATCCTCCGCGATTGTTAACCGCTGAAAACTGGCAACGTTTGATGGAGGGATTGAACAAGCATTTCGGCGCAAATGCGGTGCTGGATACCAAAGACAACAAGGAAATTCTCGACTTTTTGCAACGCAATGCGGGTAGCGGAATCAATCACAGCGCCTCCAGTTTGCGTATCAGTAATACCCCCTGGTTTGCACGCGAGCACCGCGAGATTTCCAATACAACCTGGTCGAACCCTTTAGTCAAAAGCCGTTCAAACTGCATCGCTTGCCATGTGAATGCGGAACGCGGTGACTGGTCTGAGCATGACATTCGCATACCGGGCGTAAAAAAGCGCGATGATGATTAAACGATTGCATTGATAATTCCATGAAGGGTGCGTCATGAAAAAAATACTGGTATGGGATATTCCCACTCGTGTCGGCCACTGGCTGTTGGTCGCAGCTTTTATTGTGTCATTTTTGTCGGGTGACAGTGAAGAATGGCGGTTGATTCATGTGACGGCAGGATATGCTCTGGCCGGCGCACTTGCCTTCCGTTTATTCTGGGGGATAGCGGGGACGCGTTATGCCCGCTTTAAATCATTCATATTTTCCCCGCGCCAGTTAATTGACTATCTGGCTAGTTTGCTAAAAGGCAAGCCTGAGCACTGGATTGGTCATAATCCAGCCGGCAGCTATGCGATATATGCCCTGTTGTCTCTTGGAATGATTGTGGTGGCGAGCGGTTGGGCAGCTTATGCCGGCGTGGGAGGAGAATGGCTGGTGGAAACTCATGACGTTCTGTCAAAAGCTATGCTGGGTGTGGTTGGCTTCCATGTACTCGGCGTAATAATCAGTAGCCGCTTGCATGGCGAAAATCTCGTGCTGAGCATGGTGACCGGATTAAAGCAGGGAGCAAAAACACACGCCATTGCTTCCGGAAAAAAATACTGGTCGATTCTGCTGCTTGGATCGGTGGTATCAGCAGGCCTGATGAGTTTAGTACGCTAAACTGAACCCTTAAGCCGGATATTGACAGATGATTTTCCCGGAGATAATGATGTCAATTGTTTTTGGGAGTTATACGATAAGCAGCAATTCTTTAAACTGAAACTCTAGAAATTTCATAATTACATATGACTCAATATAGCAAACGATTGGTAATTATTCATTGGCTCACTTTGGTGCTGTTGATTGGCGCATGGCTTCTGGGAAGTAATTTGGCCGATGCAACGGATCTAAGCAAAGCGACACTGGCTGGATATTTAGTTCATGGATTAGTAGGCACTACTATACTGTTGCTGACCATTACACGTTTATTTCGCCGCATCAAGGATGGTGCTCCCCCTGCTGCGGGGAAAGCTTTTATGGATAAGACTGCAATTAGTATCCATTATGTTTTGTATGCTGTATTGTTATTATTGCCGACAAGTGGTGTCCTGACCATTATCACCAGCAATGCGGGCAAAGCCCTGCTGTCAGGCGATGCAAATCTGTTACCGAAGGCAGATGGATATGACCATGTATTTGCTCATGAAATACACGAAGCACTGGTCACCCTACTGATCGTACTCGTCGCGTTGCATTTACTGGGAGCAATCAAACACCAGTTTATTATGAAAGATGGATTGATGAGGCGAATGTCTTTACGCAAAACAGAATGATTACAGTTTGTGAGTTTTCACGTTTTCCGGACACTAATTCAATTTGGCCAATCTTTCGATTAACTTTATGAATACACAATTTAAATTTAAAACAAGATTGTTTTCATTCGTAACGGGCGGGCTGATTTTCATGGCATTTCCCGCGTGGGGCGGTCCGCCCTTCACTACCGACGATCCTGAACCAACCGAATACCGGCATAGTGAAATGTATATCGCTTCTGAACAGACGAACACTCCGGACGGTACGCTCATTACCCCCTTGCTTGAATATAATTATGGCGTGCTTCCTGACGTGCAGTTGAGTATTACAGTACCCTATGTTTTCAGCAACCCTGCAGGTCAGGCGAAACAACGGGGGTTGGGGGATATTGTGCTGGGTGTCAAATATCGCTTTATGCAGGAAACAGATTCACACCCGATGATGGCCTTTTATCCTGTTGTATCCTTATCCAATGGGAATGCCAATAAAGGACTGGGCAACGGGGGAACACAGATATTATTGCCAGTCTGGCTTCAAAAGTCGTGGGGCGATTGGCAAAGTTATGGCGGTGCAGGTTACTGGATCAACAACGCTCCCGGGGCCAACAACCATTGGTACTATGGGTGGGTACTCCAGAAGAACATTTCTGAACGAGTGAGTGTCGGTGGCGAAATCTTCCACGAGGGAGAGCAACTTCCTGCTGATGTGTCCAGTACAGGTTTCAGCTTGGGAGCCACCTATAACCTTGATCAGCATAATCGCTTACTTTTTTCAGCCACGTCAGAGCGTGCATTAACTGACGCAGGCAATCAAAGAAGATACTCCAGCTATCTAGGTTACGGATTGAGTTGGTAACTCAACACGAAAGTTTTGGATACTTCATTATTAGTGACCGAACAAGTTATATTCGGAATGTGTTTATTGAACGCAAAAGTTCATCGGCAAGTTGTTCTAATTGCTGAGCAGCGCCAGCAGCTTGAGACGCCGCCACATTGTTTTCCTCAACCATCGAAGCAATCTGCTCAATGATCCGTGCAATTTCATTGCTTGCCTCAGTCTGTTCCTTGAGTGAACTTGTGATGTCGTTAACAACGCCAGATACGCGATTGGCTTCTGATTCAATTTCAATGATGGACGCACCCGCTTGATGGGTAAGTCTCTTGCCTACCTTGACCTGATTCACACTGGCAACCATGCTTTGCACCGCATTTTTTGTATCTTCCTGAATTTTCTGGATGATGGAGGATATTTCACGGGTTGACATAGTCCTGCGTTCAGCCAGTTTTCTGACCTCATCCGGCACTACTGCAAAACCGCGCCCCTGTTCACCCGCTCGTGCCGCCTCGATCGCAGCATTAAGTGCCAGCAAGTTGGTTTGGTCAGCGATTTCCTTGATGATATTGACAACATCTGAAAGCTGTCGCTCTGGGCTGTGTGAATTTCTACGCCAAGATTACCCGCCGCAATCTGATGCACAATTTCATTGGCATAGAACACCTCCCCTCCAAGGGAGCCGAAAATAACTCGAACAACAATAACTGCGGTGGCTAATGCAACCTATCCTACTAATATAGAAAGTACGATATTGATCGTTTTAAGGCCGTTGGCAAGTGATACAGTTTCGACACTGTTGCTTTCCATTTGAACAGTCTGATACTTGATTAATCCATTAATTGCCTGCACATAGAATTCAAGTTTCGCTTGCAATGTGCCGGTTAGAAACTGGTCAGCCTCTACCTTGTTGCCTGACTTTACCATTTCAAGATATTGCTTGCGATGTTCCGTGTAATCTTTGCGTGCCTGAAGCATGGTCGCGAGGAGCTGTTTGCCCGTATCAGTGACTATTGTTTTATTCAGAAATTCAAACTTGTCCGTGATTACCTTGCTGTTGCCAGCCATTTCATCCGCTATTCGTTTACTGCCGCCGGCATCATTCGTGATCAGCAGAAGCAAAGTATTAGACCAGTTACGGACAACGTTCAATCTTAATTCGTAGGCGGCTGTGACCTTCGGGTAGGAAGCTCCGGTGACTTCAGCAACCAGATTGCCCACACTATTGCTTCTTTGAAAAGTGATAGCCGCCATAATTGCAATCAGCAAAATAATAAATCCGAATCCCCATGAAAGTAAGGTGCGGATTTTGGTATGTGCAAACATTTTTCAACTCCCTACAGCTCATCCTGGCTGTCTATTGGAACTCCTGTAGACGGGCAAATCTCATCACACCTTAAATTCTTTGATGGGCACTGGTTTACCAAACAAGTACCCTTGATACTGTGTGCAACCCGCTTTTTCCAGGTACTGCCGTTGTTCCTCAGTTTCGACGCCTTCGGCAATAACCTCAAGATTCAAACTGTGTGCGATTGCAATGATGGTATTCACAATTGCATTATCACTTGTATCAACAATCAGATCTTTTACGAATGACTGGTCAATCTTGAGTTGGTACAAAGGTAATTTTTTGAGATATTGCAAAGATGAATAACCGGTTCCAAAGTCATCCAGTGCGAAACGAACTCCGATTGTACTGATCTCATTCATGGTCGAAATGATTCTTTCCATGTTGTCCAACAGGATACTTTCAGTCAACTCCAGCTTCAGCCGGGTGGGGTTGATGCCATGGCGCTGTATAATTTCTTTAACTTGCGCTGCGAAATCGGCCTGACGGAATTGTTTGGCGCTCACATTGACCGACAGAATGAGATCGCGTGTTGTTTCATTTAGTTGCCAGGCGCTTAGTTGCGCGCAAGCCGTATCAAGCACCCACTTGCCAATAGGTAGAATCAATCCAGTCTCTTCCGCAATCGGGATAAATTCGGCAGGTGAAACCAAATTACGGGTTGGATGCACCCAACGAATTAATGCCTCGGCACCGAAAATTCGCTTTGAGTGGTCAACCTGTATTTGGTAATACAGGAAAAATTGGTGACACACAATCGCCGAACGAAGCTCACTTTCAAGGGTGACGCGTTTATTAATAGCCAATTGCACCTTGGGATCAAAAAATCGCAGGGTATTACGCCCTTCATTTTTTGCCTGATACATGGCGATGTCAGCTTGCTTGAATAATTCAGTGGATAATTGCTGATGCCCATTGAAAAGCGAAACACCAATGCTGGGGGTATTGATCAAGTCTCTTGAGCCAAGTTGATAGGGCTGGTTAAGCGTTGCCAGAATCTTCTCACCAATGACCTCGGCTTGTGCGGCTGCGTGCACAGCCTGCTCACCCAAGTCTTCCAGCAAGACTACGAACTCATCCCCACCCAATCGTGCCACCGTATCCCCCAGACGAACGCAGGATTTCAGTCGTATGGCGACTTGTTGCAGTAACTGATCTCCTCTGGCATGACCCAGTGTGTCGTTGATGGTTTTGAAATTATCGAGATCGATGAACAGCAGAGCGCCAACTTGTCCGCTACGGTCACTTGAGGACATAGCCTGAAACAACCTGTCCTGAAGTAAGCGTCGATTGGATAACTTCGTCAGAGGATCAAAAAATACAAGTTCATTGATCGCCTCTTCTGCTTCCTTCGCTTTGGTAATATCAGCAAAAGCGCCGACATAGTTGGTGACCGTTCCGCTGGAATCTTTGACTGCCGTAACAGTGAGATATTCAGAATAGATTTCGTAGCTCTTGCGCCGATTCCAGATTTCGCCGCTCCATACTCCATAAGTGTTGATGCTCTTCCACATGGCTTCATAGAAACTTGCATCCTGGCGACCGGAATTTAATATGCTCGGATTTCTTCCAATGATTTCTTCAGGGGTATATCCGGTAATCTTGCTGAAGCTATTGTTCACCCGAATGATCTTGCCCCTTGCATCCGTGACAATGATCCCTTCCTGAACTTCAAACGCGGTAGCTGCTATCCCGAGGCTATTGCTCACTTGCTTGATGTTACTGACATAAGTGGCGATAGTCATGCCGACCAGTGACAGAACCAGCATGTAGGCCCAGTAGTTCTGGAGACCACTACGCTCAATTTCATGGGAGAAAAAGCCAACATGCAGGTGCGCGCCCACAATGGCCTGCATGGCCACCATGAGCACAACCAGAGTGACGCCACGCGTCCCCATTTTAATTGCCACCCCACAAACATACAGGAACATCCAGTAGTCTTTGGGGGGGTAGCTCAAGTATTCATTGAGCCAGCCCAGAAAAACGATTTGCCCTGCAATAAACGATAAGCTGAATATGAATAATGGCTCGACAAGTTGTCTACCATGGATTCTCTCAGTACTGTTTTGCCACCAGAACAATATCAAAGGGGTGACCAGAGCCACGCCGAGTGCGTCCTCCATCCAGTACAGCTTGCTATGCTCTAAGAAATTAGCTACCGGAGAATCACCTGAAAGAAGGAAAGGCAGTGCATTCAGAACCGATCCTGCTGCATTGGCAACGCCCCCTCCCACGACCAGCAAACGGAGATAGTCAGACATGGAACTTAGTGACGGTCTGAATTTACCATCTCGTGTGAGTAGCCAGCCACCCAAAGCAACTTCAATGATGTTGGAACAGGTGTCGGTTAACGTCCAAAAAAACGAAGTGTTCGATAGCGCCCCCAATACCAGCATTCCGAGGAATAGTCCACCGAGGTAACGCCTTCCTCCGATCAGTATGGTTGCCAGAGCAAAGCCGCTGCCAGGCCAGAAAATGCTCAGTGTGCCAGTGGGATTAAAGTAGAGATTTGTGGCTAAGCCAAGGGCACAGTAAGCCAAAGCAACACAGATTTGCTTAAGCCATCCGTTGAAGAAGATCCGGGTGAAGGACGTATTGGTCAGGGTTGCTTCGTTCATGCCAAGGTCTGTTCAAAGGCTGCACATTCCGGGAATTTATATTCAGGTCAGGAAACTTTGCTGTTTCCCTTTAGCCTGAACTTTTCGCACCAAACTATCGGGGCCATATGCTTCTCCCATAAAAGACATGACCGTCACAATCAAGAATAATTTATTCATTTGTCACTCACTTGCATCGCGTAATCGATGCTTTTTCAAAGCATCACACTTTGGGAAGCTACACTCACTTCCTGACAAATGAATACATCCTTCCCGTCTCCACTTTTCGCAGCCCACCATAGGGTCAGTTTTCTTCAAATACAAAAGAACTACCAGAAGAAATATACAAAATATTCCAATTACCAAACTATTCGTTATTAGAGTATCCATAGCACTCCCGTTTCTTCGTTTATCTCAGGAGATCAATTGATCAGGAAGTGCTTTGCTAATGATCAAACCAGCAGATTTCATGTTATTTGCCTCTTCCTCATTACTGGCTTTCTCAACAAAATCATTCCAGAACTCCCATCTAAGAAACCAGGCAAAAGCATTAGCCTGTTCAGGGGAAAGATGTATTGTGGTTGGGTAATTTTGAATGTTCATCATGCTCCTTTAACTTTCAATCCTATTGAATCACCGATTTGGCAATTCCATTTTTGAATTTATGAAATCAACGTACTTCTTTGAACCTAGGTCTTCGCAATAGCGCACAGCAGAAGGATTTGCCCACTTATGCCTGACTGAATCCATCAAACACGCTTCCCCACCATTGCTTCCTTTTAATCTCAAACGACAAATCTGACGGGGACACTCTGAGATGTTATTGACGGGAATGGGCGGTTGGTCTGTAGCATCTAACGGTGCCAATGCTGCCTCCTGTCATTTCAATCAAACACCCGACGCACTTTAGTCTCCGTTGACTTCGCTCTTTAAAAAATCCGAGCAGGTATTCTCATCCGGATTAGTTAGGAGTCTCACTTCGATGGATTGTAATGAATTAGTAGCCAGAAATATGCAGGCTAATATAAAAGTGCGTGTAAGGATGTATTGCGTTTATGTAGAGATATTCCTACAATTGAAATTTTTGAAGCAGAAAATTCTTATTCCAGTTCGTGTTGCACAGCATAGCGAACCAAGTCGGACGTGCTATGCAGGTTCATCTTTTCCATAACGCGTAACTTATAGGTGCTGACGGTTTTGTTGCTCAGGTGAAGCTGTTCAGCAATTTCATTTATATTGCTGCCCGCCACTAATAACCTGAATACTTCAAACTCCCTGCCGGAGAGATTAAAGTGGGGTTGCTGCCGGTCCGGAAAGGTAGTGTAATAAGCAATCTCCTCAGCCAGAACAGAATCAATAAATCTTCCTCCTCCTGCCACTTTGCGAATGGCGGACAACAGCACCTCCGGTTCGCTATCCTTGGTCAGGTAGCCATTCGCCCCCGCCCTGAGTGCATGAATCGCCATTTGAGGTATTTTGTGCATACTCAGTACCAAAATTGGCAAAGCGGGTTTAGTTGCTCTGATACGCATGATCAGTTCGGCGCCATTTAATCCTTCCATGGTCATGTCAAGCAGCATCAATTCAAACTCTTGATCGCACATCAAATGAAGTGCTTCAACTCCATTACTCGCTTCACCTGTCACTTCGATATCAGTTTCCAGTGCGAGCAATTGCTTCAAACCCTTGCGCAGGATGGCATGATCATCGGCCAGCAATAAGCGGATCATTGCTTGTCCACCCCGTCGCGGGTCGGAATTCGAACGGTGACGATGGTACCTTTGCCCGGAGCACTGACGATGTCCAGTTGGCCTTCCAATGCGCGCGCTCGTTCACTCATTCCCAATAGCCCATAAGATGTCTGCAACTTGGTGTTGTTCAAATCAAATCCCCTGCCATCGTCCTTTACTTTAACCAATAAGTCACCATCGGATAGCTCCATTGAAATATTAACATCATGCACCTTTCCCGCATGACGTATCACATTGGTCAGGGATTCCTGAACGATGCGAAATAACCCTGTAGAGCGTTTTTCATCCATATCCACGCCCATCTCAGGTATCTCAAGACTGCAATGAATACCGGTACGAAAAACAAAATCATTGCGCAACCATTTGATAGACTCCAGCACGCCCAATCCCAGTACTGTAGGACGAAGGTTCTCTGTCACATTACGCACACCGTGTATGGCGCGATCCACCAGCGTGGTCGTATCCTTGACCAGTTCCAACAACGCGGGGTTGTCTTGAGCAAAGCGGGTCCGTATCATCGAAATATTGAGACGCATGGTTGTCAATAACTGCCCCAGTTCGTCATGAACTTCACGGGCAATTACTTTCCTTTCCGTTTCTTGTGATAATTCGTATTCGGTTAACAGATCACGCAATTGTTTGGTAGTCTTTACAAGCGCTTGCTCAATTTTTTTGTTCTCATGTATATCGGTGCACGTGCCAAACCACTTGAATATTTTCCCGTCATCGTCGAGTACGGGCATTCCCCGAATCAACCACCACCGGTACTCTCCATCCGCACGACGCAGCCTGCATTCGATTGAATATGTGCCGTTGTTGTTGATAGCGTTTTGCCAGGCATTCCATGCAAGCAACTTATCCTCAGGATGGAAAGGAATGTTCCAGCCATGCCCGTAGCTTTCTTCCAGAGAAAGTCCCGTGTAATCTGCCCACTGCTGGTTGAAGTAAATATTCCAGCCGTCCGGTCGAGTGATCCAGACAATTTGCGGCATGGCTTCGGCCAACAACCTAAATTCCCTTTCACTAGTCACAAGAGTTTCTTCAAGTTTCTTGCGCTCGGTGATGTCACGCCCAACGCCTTGGATTTCAGTCAGATTGCCTTGTTCATCATAAAAAGCCCGGTTAACGAATTGCCCCCATCGAATGGTTCCATCCGCAATTACGATACGGTTTTCGATGGTTACGACAGGGTTGGCCGGGGAGAGCGCTTCCAATTTTTTCTGGATCAGGACAAGGTCTTCCTGCACAACAACAGGATGCCATTTTGTTCCAACCATTTCTTCGCTACGCTTGCCATAGAGTCGACAGCACGCTTCGTTGACATACAGCACGGTGCCATCTGCCTTGAAGCGGGCGATGATATCGGTCTGATCTTCCAGCATGCCCTGGTAACGTTGTTCGCTTTGTTTCAGTAAAATCTCGGTCTGTTTGCGTGCTGAGATATTTTCATGGCTGACCACAACACAGGCCAGCCCGTCACCTGATAACCGGGTGACTCGAACAATGAACCACCGTTTTTCCGTGAGAGAATGGCACGGGTATTCAAGCTCGAATTCTTTCTGATCGCCACGCATAACTGCACGAATGCCTGCTGCCACCGCTTTAGCCTCTGCTGATTCCGTGCCGATTGCCCGATCGCACACTTCAAGATAATTGACTCCCTCGCAACCATTAACATGGTGCAATGCCGAATTGTTTTCGACAAAAGTTCGCCAGTTGCGATTAACGGCGATGATGGTGCCAGTCTCATCCAGAATGGCTATGTTCGCAGACAGGGAATTGGTCGCTTCGGCCAGGCGTTTTGCTTCATGCCGTGCAACTTCAACACGTTTGCTTTCAGTGATGTCGGCCAGCGTGAGGCGCAGCACGGGCTCGGCACCCGTCTGCCTGCTTTCAAAATCCAGTTGGGCTAGAAAAAGGGTGCCATCTTTGCGCAGAAGTGACAGTTCGCAACTTTGCTTTTCTTCCTGTTGATGTGCGTGCAGAGAACACCGGTGCCAGCGTTCACGGTCTTCAACTGCAACAAAATGAGTAAAGCGTTGCTTGAGCAGGTTTTTACGTTCCATGCCCAACAGGGAGGCGCCGGTCAGGTTCACATCCGCTATGCGGCCTTCGCGGGTGAGCGTGAGGTAACCGACGGGAGCGAATTCATAAAGATCCACATAGCGGTCGCGCGATTCCTCCAGTGCGATCTGAGTCCTGCGCAATTCTTCATTCTGCATTTCCAGTTCAATCTGATGCACCTTGAGCTCGTGTATGAGGTCATGCAGAAGATTTTCACCCGGCTGCGGGTCAACCAGCGTGATGTTTTTACGGGTGACACGTGCTTCCGCTTCGGTGCGCAGGGTAGCTGGATCGGTTGGCTTCTTGCTCATGGCGCGTCCTGCAACATTCGTAATGCGGTAAAGGTTAGCGCTTTATACTGTTTGGCACAATTGAAAATTTAACCTTTTTCAAACCTCATTACCCCATTCTTGCATTCCACCTTGATCGTATCCTTGGCAGAAAAACGACCTTCCAGAATCAGTTTAGCCAGCGGGTTTTCTAATTGCGACTGGATCGCACGCTTCAATGGACGCGCGCCGTAAACCGGATCAAAGCCTGCATTGGCAATTTCTGCCAGCGCGGCATCGCTGACTTCGAGCTTCATCTCCATCGCCGCCAGACGTTTTTCGAGATACTCCAGTTGAATGCGTGCAATCGACTTGATGTGCTTTTCATCCAGCGCATGGAATACCACCACCTCGTCAATGCGGTTGACAAACTCCGGACGGAAATGCATTTTGACTTCACCCATCACGGCCAGTTTGATCACCTGATAATCATCGCCTGACATCTGCTGAATCATCTGCGAACCGAGATTCGAGGTCATCACCACCACCGTGTTTTTGAAATCCACGGTGCGCCCCTGCCCGTCGGTCATGCGACCATCATCAAGCACTTGTAACAGCACGTTGAACACGTCCGGGTGAGCCTTCTCCACTTCATCCAGAAGAATCACACTGTAGGGTTTTCTGCGCACGGCCTCGGTCAAGCCGCCCCCTTCCTCATAGCCAACATAACCCGGGGGGGCTCCAATCAGCCGCGACACGGAATGCTTTTCCATGTACTCGCTCATATCAATGCGAATAAGATGATCTTCCGAATCGAACAGGAAACCGGCCAGCGCCTTGCACAACTCAGTCTTCCCCACACCAGTTGGGCCTAAAAACAGGAAAGAACCGTAGGGTCGATTGGGATCGGCGAGCCCTGAACGGGATCGGCGAATGGCATCACTCACCAGTCGCACAGCTTCGTCTTGCCCCACTACGCGCTCGTGTAATTTGTCTTCCATCTTGAGCAGTTTGTCACGCTCGCCTTGCATCATTTTGGAAACAGGAATGCCGGTTGCACGGCTGACTACCTCTGCAATCTCTTCTGCACCCACTTGCGTCCGCAGCAAACGGTTCTGCGGTTTGTCCGTTTCGGCCTGAGTGGCTTCTTTCAATTTTGCTTCGAGTTGGGGTAGTTTTCCATACTGCAGCTCGGCGACTTTTTCCAGTTTGCCTTCACGCTGCAGCCGGACAATTTCGGCACGTACGCGATCAATTTCTTCCTTAATATGCGCCGTACCTTGTGCCGCGCCCTT
>Ga0364880_10090_pt1 | contig 58881 bp, 59 predicted proteins | sample ExccelJu500001D3_5_FD_206927 | JGI IMG/M metagenome (GOLD analysis project Ga0364880, IMG submission 206927) | Enriched cells from Trout Bog Lake Hypolimnion, Wisconsin, USA - BchlTB.July30.5000.01.D3 | ecosystem: Environmental > Aquatic > Freshwater > Lake > Hypolimnion/Profundal zone | place... | reverse complement strand
CTCTTCGCGATGGGCTGCGCTCCACTTAGCAGCTGCAGCAAAGGCGACGATCGATGGGGCGTTGAGGGTTCCGCTTCGAATATCGCGCTCCTGTCCCCCACCATGCAAGACCGGGGTGATATCGATTCCGCGCTTGAGGATCAGCGCTGCAACACCCAATGGTCCGCCAATCTTGTGTGCGCTGATCGTTGCTGAGGTTGCACCTAACTCTGCGAAATTAAATGGCACCTTGCAGAAACTCTGAACTGCATCGGTATGCACTGGAATTGTTCCTGCCATTGCCACAACTTCTGCGATCGGTTGAATAGTTCCGATCTCATTATTGGAGTGCATGACACAGATCAGGGAAATGTGATCGCGTTCTGCTTTAATGATTTCCGCAAGGGCATCAAGGTCGATGAGTCCATGGGATGAAATCGGAACATGAATAACGATCGCACCTTCATGCTCCTCTAACCATTCAACGGGTTCCAAAGTCGCATGGTGTTCAAAGGCGGCTACGACAATCACATTGCGAAGCAGATCTGCCTCAACTGCCTTCCAATAAAAACCTTTGATGGCGAGGTTGTTTGCCTCAGTCCCGCTGCCGGTAAAAATAACTTCACCTGGTTGGCAGCCGGCAATAGCGGCAATCTCTTCGCGCGCCTCCTCCACCTTTTTGCGAACGGCACGCCCTGCAGTGTGAAGGCTTGAGGCATTGCCAAATTCTTTGATCTGAGCGGTGAGGGCATCTAACGCCTCAGGAATCATCGGCGTTGTAGCCGCATGATCGAGGTAGATATCCATGGGATAAGTCTACGAAGGTTCTCACTTCATGAGTTCACCTGACCTTCAGCAACGCTTTACCTCAAGGGTTACTTCAGGCTTGATTGAAGGCTGACTATATGAGCCATGAGAGTTGCAATCGTCACCGAGAGTTTCTTGCCTCAGGTAAACGGCGTCACCAATTCAGTCTTAAGAGTCCTGGAATTCCTCGAGTCCCAGGGACACCAAGCGATGGTTATCGCACCCGAGTCCGACGGCGGGCCACGTGAATATCACGGCGCCAGAATCAAAAGGGTACCTGCACTACCCCTGCACTCGATTCTGCCTATTGGCCTGCCGGTCGCGGTTCCTTCTCGCAAACTCGAATATTTGATCGATGGTTTTGCGCCAGATGTACTGCACCTGGCATCACCCTTTGCACTCGGTGGATACTCCGCACGCATCGCACGACGCCTGGGATTGCCATCGCTCTCGATCTATCAAACAGATTTAGCCGGTTTTGCACGCCACTATGGAATGAATATTGCACATAGCTCGTTGCGAAAGATCGTGGGCAAGATTCACACCAGCACCGATCGCACTCTGGCTCCATCAACTGCTGCGTGCGGCGATCTGCGTGAACAAGGCGTTCCCAATGTCCACCTGTGGCGTCGAGGAGTAAATACCTCGCTCTTTCATCCGTCAAAGCGCGATGAACTCCTTCGCCACTCGTGGGGCGCTCCTAACAAGTTGGTCGTGGGTTACGTCGGACGCTTAGCGAACGAGAAGCGCATTGGTGATCTAGCAGTACTAGATCGCGATCCTCGCGTACAACTCGTCATTGTTGGGGATGGGCCTGCGCGCGAAAAGTTGCAGCGTGAACTTTCCAATGCAATCTTCACCGGATTCAAATCGGGAGAAGAACTCGGTACCGCCTATGCGAGCTTCGATTTATTTATCCACCCAGGACCTAACGAAACCTTCTGCCAAGCGGTTCAGGAAGCGTTGTCCGCAGGAACTCCGTGCATCGTCCCACTTACGGGTGGACCTGCAGACTTAGTAACAAATGGAGCGACTGGTTACATCATGGATACAAGTGATTCGGTCGCGTTGCATGCCACTGTTAAGCATTTCATGGAGCGCGGTGACCGCGCTGAAATGTCTTTACTCGCGCGTGACTCTGTAGAGACCCGCACATGGAGCGCTATCAATCATCAACTGATCAACCACTATCGCGCTGTTATCGAATCGCGACATGCTGCAAGTTATCCTGTTGGAGCGGTCGCATGAGGATTGTGCATGTTGCGAATTTCTACGGACCTAATTCCGGTGGTATCAAAACAACTCTGCATGAATTAGGTCGCGGCTATCTAAAGTACGGTCACGACTTCATTTACATCGTTCCAGGTTCACAGTTCTTGCAAGAACAAACTCCGTATGGTCGCAAGATCACACTTCCAAGTGTGATGCTCCCAGGAAGTGGTAACTATCGAATCATTAGATCCAATAAGGCGTTGCGGGCACTGATTCTTGAACTCGCTCCGGATCGGATTGAGATCTCAGATCGATTTACTCTGCGCGGGATTGGAAAATTCGCACGTGCACATCGGATCCCTACGGTGGTCTTTAGCCACGAAACCCTGCGCGGTTTAGCGAATCGCTTCCTGCCGGCCTGGTTACCGCGCAAGGCGATGGTCAATTGGCATAACCGCAGACTTGCCGCCTCCTTCGACCATGTAATTGCAACGACTGAGTTTGCCGCCGCGGAGTTCCGTGAGATCGGTTCTAAGAACTTGGTGAAGATTCCGCTCGGAGTTGACCTCATTAACTTCAGCCCAGAAAACCGCAGTCAGTCCTATCGTGAGGAGCTCCTGCAAGGTTCGCAATTCTTATTAGTGCACTGCGGACGTTTATCACCAGAGAAAGAGCCACAACGCTCCATTGAAGCCTTGATTGAACTCCGCGCTCGTGGAATCGATGCCCGCCTAGTAATAGTTGGAATCGGCCCAATGTGGAAGAAGATCCGCTTGATGGCAAAGGATCTGCCTGTTACAACCTTGGGTTACATCGCAGATCGCAAACGCGTTGCCGCAATCTTGGCTTCGGCAGATATCTCACTTGCACCTGGACCACTTGAAACATTCTGTCTCTCGGCCTTGGAATCCTTGGCAAGCGGTACACCTGTTGTGGCATCTAAGAGCAGCGCAGTCGGTGAGTTCTTGAAGATTGATAATAAATATCCTGCTGGCGCGGTCGCTGCCGATAACGGAGTTGCATTTGCTGACGCGATTGAAAAACTCTTGTCTCGCCCACGGCTGCGCACCGTTGCACGAACTTCGGCAGAAGCTCTGCCTTGGGATAAGACGATCCACTTGATGATGATGTTGCACGGGATTGAAGGGATAGGTAGTAAAGCTCCACTGGTGATCACCAAGAGAAAGTTGATGATTGCATCATGACCCTACTTGCACCGCAACAAACTTTGCCGATTCGATTCACTGTTATAGGTGACTCTGCCGCATTTGGAACGGGTGATACCGATCTCGAGGGCAATCCACGTGGCTGGGGCTACTACTTAAGCCAGGTTTTCCATGGCTCATGTGAGTACCTCAATTTTTCGAGACCTGGTGCTAAATCTGCAGAAGTTAAGAATGTGCAACTCCCTAAAGCGCTAGAACATCAGCCAGATATTTGTGCCGTGATTGTCGGCGGAAATGACATGTTGCGAAATGGTTTTGATCCGCAGGCGCTCTATCAAAACATCTCGGATACCTGCCGCGAACTCATCTCTAAGGGCTCTGAAATCATCATGGTCGAGTTACATGACCCCGGTGAGATCTTGAGAGTCCCTCGATTACTTAAGCGCGTGATTCGTCGCCGAGTTAATGCAGTCAACAACGTCTATTACCAAGTGGCTCGCGAGCTAGATCTGATTCTGATTCACACGCGCAAGATCCCAAACGTGCACGACATTGCTAACTGGCATATCGATCGCATGCACCCAGGACCTCGGGGACATAAGTTGCTGGCCCGCGAGATGGCGAGCGCACTTCAAGATCGTGGCTGGAAGGTGGATCTGCCCGAACCTGAGGCCGCGGACCTACATTCTCGCGCCGCCAAGATTTGGTGGCTGATTTGCAAGGGAACGCCATGGTTTTTGAAGAGATCGGTGGACTTGCTGCCGGTTGCCATTATTTTGATGACAATTGAGGCATTTCGGGTAATTATTGAGTTAATAGTGAAGGGGTACTCGGCAGTAACCGATTGGCGCGCATAAACTTTTAAAATGCTCGCTCTCCTAGCTCCCGGTCAGGGTGCCCAGACTCCGGGATTCTTGGCTCCATGGTTGGAAGATGCGACCTCTCGCGCGCTTGTCGAAAACTGGTCCCGTGTGATTGACCTCGACCTCGTTGCGCTGGGTACGACTGCTGATGCCGATGAGATCCGCGAAACCTCACACGCTCAACCTCTGCTCGTTGCCGCTGGCCTAATCTCTGCCATGCAGGCATTTGCTGGACAAGACATAAATTTTGATTTCTTTGCGGGCCACTCAGTCGGTGAGATCACCGCGGCAAGTTTGGCGCAGAGTTTTGATGGAGATGCCGCACTGACCCTGGTCAACGTCCGTGGTCGTGCCATGTCTGCCGCTGCTAATGGCAGCAATACCGGAATGTCGGCAGTGCTTGGCGGTGAGCGTGAAGTCGTTGTGGCAGCGCTTTTGGCCCTTGGTCTTACCCCAGCCAATGAAAATGGCGGAGGTCAGATTGTGGCTGCCGGACCTTTGGACGCTCTAGCCCAATTGGCTGAAAATCCTCCTGCAGGGGCTCGAGTTCGCCCGTTGCAAGTTTCGGGAGCTTTCCACACCAGCGTTATGCAACCTGCCGTTACAGCTTTAGCCGATGCTGCGCGCGAGATCACAGTAGTTGATCCAGTAGCGCCAGTGATTTCTAATAGAGATGGTGCCATCATTACGGGCGGTGATGAGTTCATGGCTCGCATCGTTGGTCAGGTATCTGGCCCCGTTCGATGGGATTTGTGCATGGAGACTCTCGCAGCACAAGGTGTCACTGGTGTCATTGAAGTTGCCCCAGGTGGAACGCTGACTGGTTTGATCAAGCGCGCACAACCTGGAATTGAACTCTTTGCTATCAAAAGCCCTGACGATATCGCCGGCGCTCGCGAATTCGCGCGAACTCATGGGGGTAAGTAGTGACGATTAAGTTCACCACCCCGACTCAGAACGCTCGCATCCTCTCGGTTGGCGCATACCGCCCACCTCGCGTAGTACCTAACTCTGAACTTGTTGAACGTATCGACTCATCTGATGAATGGATTCAGCAACGCACCGGTATCCAAACTCGTCACTGGGCCGATGCCGATGAATCTGTCACCGATATGGCGGTTAAGGCTTCAAAGATCGCGATCGACCGTGCTGGAATCACCGCTCAAGATATCGACACCATCATTTTTGCGACCATTACCTACCCTTACCAAACTCCAAGCGCTTCAACGGAAGTTGCCCTCCGTTTGGATATTAAGAATGCCGCGGCCTTTGATATCAGCGCAGCATGTGCTGGATTCTCTTACGGCGTTGGCCTCGCCAATGACATGGTCCGTTCTGGGTCAGCTAAATATGTATTAGTAATAGGTGCAGAGAAGATTTCCGACTTTATCGACCTCGATGATCGCGCTACCTCATTTATCTTCGCCGATGGTGCAGGTGCAGTAGTAATTGGTCAGTCTCAAGATGTCGGAATCGGACCTACCGTTCAAGGTTCTGATGTTGAAAATCGCGAAGCTATCGCCATGGTTCCTTCCTGGATTGATTACAAGCCTGGCTCTGATCTCAATAATTTGGCCTGGCCGGTCATTCATCAAGAAGGTCAAAAAGTTTTCCGTTGGGCTGTCTATGAAGTCGCAAAGGTCGGCAAAGAGATCATTGAGAACTCTGGCCTTACCCCTTCCGATATCGCAGCCTTTATCCCCCATCAAGCTAATGAGCGCATTATTGATTCGCTTACCAAGTCGATGGAACTTCCAGATAGCGTGGTCGTTGCCCGCGATATCCGTACCACCGGAAACACCTCCGCTGCCTCTATCCCCCTTGCGATGGATGCACTGCTACAGGAACACCCAGAGTTACACGGCAAGAACGCACTCCTAATCGGATTCGGCGCTGGACTGGTCTATGCCGGTCAAGTCGTGGAATTACCTCCTCAACCAAGATAAGAAAAGAGATAATAAAAATGGCACTAACTCAAGATGAAGTACTCGCAGGAATCAAAGAGATCGTTGTCGAAGTTGCTGGCGTAGATGCAAGCAAGATCGAGATGTCTAAGAGCTTCAGCGATGACCTTGAAGTTGACTCCCTCAGCATGGTTGAAGTTGTTGTTGCAGCTGAAGAGAAGTTCGGCGTAAAGATTCCTGATGAGGAAGTTACCAAGATGGGTACCGTCGGCGACGCTGTTAACTTCATCGTTAGCGCAGCGAAGTAACTTTATAGATGAGCGATAAAACCCGCGTTGTAGTCACTGGACTAGGTGCAACAACTCCACTCGGAGGCGATGTACCTAGTACTTGGGCTGCCCTACTTGCTGGCAAGAGCGGTGCACGGCTTGTTGAAGAGCCATGGACCGAAGTTTCGACAGTGAAGTTTGCTGCGCGGGTCGCAGTAGAACCAAGTGAGGTCATGGAGCGCGTAGAAATGCGCCGCCTTGATCGCTCAGAACAATTTGCATTGATCGCAGCCCGCGAAGCATGGGCCGATGCAGGCAAGCCCGACATTGATAAAGAGCGCCTTGGCGTTGTTATTGCATCGGGTATTGGTGGAGTTATCACCATGCTCGATCAATACGACATCTTGCGCGAAAAGGGTCCGCGTTCTGTGAGCCCACATACCGTTCCGATGTTGATGCCTAATGGTCCTGCTGCAAACGTGGGACTTGAGTTGCAAGCGAAGGCCGGAGTTCACACTCCTGTTAGCGCATGTGCATCTGGTGCTGAAGCAATCGGTTATGCAATGGAGATGATCCGCACGGGTCGCGCTGATGTTGTAGTAACGGGTGGCGTTGAAGCGGCGATCCATGCACTTCCTATCGCAGGCTTCGCATCGATGAAGGCGCTTTCAACTCGCAACGATGCTCCTGAAAAAGCTTCACGACCTTATGACACCGATCGCGATGGATTCGTATTAGGTGAAGGCGGCGGAGTTATCGTTCTTGAATCTTTGGAGCACGCCAAAAAGCGCGGTGCCAAGATTTATGCAGAGCTCGCCGGGCAAGGTTTAACCTCTGACGGTTATCACATCGCTGCACCAGATCCAGAAGGCAGTGGAGTCACTCGCGCCGTTCAATTTGCTCTTAAAGATAGTGGCGTTGATCTAGCTGAGGTCGTGCACCTCAATGCTCACGCAACATCTACCCCAGTAGGCGATGTCGCTGAAGCTAACGCACTTGCCGCAGCCCTGGGCGATCACATCAATCACGTGGCGGTATCTGCCACCAAGTCGATGACCGGCCACCTCTTGGGTGGAGCCGGCGCGATCGAAACCATCTTCTGCGTCCTTGCCCTGCACCACCGCAAGGCTCCCCCAACGATCAACATTGATAACCTCGATCCAGCGGTCAAAATCGATGTCGTGCGTGATCAACCTCGGGATCTTCCTGCAGGTCAGATCGCTGCCATAAACGACTCATTTGGCTTCGGTGGACACAATGTTGTGCTCATTTTCCGCTCATTTGAGGGCTAATTACGCTCAATTATTAACCTTGTAGGGGCTTTCAACCCTCGAGTTTTGAGTTACACTTCACAACAGTCGGACGCTTGGCAGTACCCGTTTCATGGATTCGGTATCGCTGTAAAAGAGGAAGACCGAAGCTAAGGAAATCTTTAGCTTCACTCACATACCGAAGGAAATATCTACATGGCAACAGGCACAGTTAAGTGGTTCAACTCTGAAAAGGGTTTTGGTTTCATTGCAGTTGATGGCGGCGGACAAGATGTATTCGTTCACTACTCAGCAATCCAAGGCAATGGCTACAAGTCTCTCGAAGAGGGTCAAGCAGTAACTTTCGAAGTCGTACAAGGTCCAAAGGGCCCACAGGCTGACGCAGTTAATCCTGCTTAATTAACCATTAACACGAAGGGCCTCACCAGAAATGGTGGGGTCCTTCGCATTTCATACCCAATAAGATACGCAGGTGCTCGAGTCATGTATTTTGTATTGAAACTCGATTGCATCAAGAGGCAATAGCTCAGTTGGTTAGAGCCCCGAACTCATAATTCGGTCGTCGTAGGTTCAAGTCCTACTTGCCTCACTTATTACCAGGCGTAGTCCTCAGGCGCGGTCTTGTAACCGGGGAAGATCTCGTTCAAGGCAGTGAGTTGTTCCTCGGTTAAATTAATGTCAAGTGCCTTCAGCGAATTGGTGAGTTGTTCTTGGGTGCGTGGCCCGATGATCGGTGCGGTGACGGCAGGTTGTGCCAACAACCAACCGAGAGCAACGTCAGCAGGAGCGTGCCCGATCGAATCGCAGAAGGATTCGTAGCGTTCAATTTGAGGACGTTTTGCATCGAAGAACTCCTTGGAGCGACCTTCCAGGCGACGCTTAGAGTCTTGCTTCTTCAAAATTCCGCCGAGTAGTCCTCCGTGCAATGGTGACCATGGAATTACTCCGAGTCCATATTGGACAGCTGCCGGAATAACTTCTCGTTCGATATCGCGAGTCACCAAGTTATAAATAGATTGCTCTGAGACGAGTCCCATGAAGTGGCGTGACTTGGCTGCCTCTTGAGCTTGAGCGATATGCCACCCACCGAAGTTGGAACTTCCGACATACAGAATCTTGCCTTGGGTGACCAGAACATCCATCGCCTGCCAGATCTCTTCCCATGGAGTGGCGCGATCGATGTGGTGCATTTGATAAAGGTCGATGTAATCGGTTTGCAGGCGCTTGAGGCTGGCATCGCAGGCGCGGCGAATATTGAGGGCAGAGACCCCGCGGTTGTTTGGCCATGGATCCATTGGGCCGTAGAGCTTCGTTGCTAAGACGACCTTCTCGCGGCGTCCCCCGCCTTGAGCAAACCAGCGACCAATGATCTCTTCGGTGCGACCGTAGTTATCAACGCCGCCATATCTATTAGCGGTGTCAAAGAAATTAATCTCGTGGCCGAGCGCTGCATCCATGATTGCATGCGAAGTCGCCTCATCCGTCTCTGGCCCAAAGTTCATCGTTCCCAAGCAGAGTTGGCTAACTGAAAGTCCCGAGCGACCTAGATTTTTGAATTTCATTTCAACGGCCCTTTTCTGAAACTAGATGTAGGAGTCCACATTATTGCCTCTTTGGCCCGAGGGGGAGATACTTCCTGCATGCCAAAGGTGATCTGGGGAACTGAGCCAGAGGATCATGACTATCCGGCCGCCCAGTCTTACCTCTCATTGCTTACAGATGCCGATGAAATCGCCCGTATTGTCGATTCCCTCAAGGCTTCCACGATCGAACTTGTTAAAGCCAAAGATGTAATCCGCGCATCTGGACTACCGCTTCTTGATCGCAGTAATTTTCATGTTAAGCGTGATCTCAAGAAGATCGTAGATAAGAAGGTTCTCTCTCCCATCTTGTTAGTAAGAGGCGATGGCGCTCATCACCTCAACCTCACTATTGCAGATGGTTATCACAGAGCGTGTGCGGTTTATTGGAACAATGAGGATGATTTCATTCATGCACGCATAGCGAGTTGGTCATCTCAATGAGACTTCGCCCTTCTAAGAAGTCGCAAGAGACTTCTATCGGGGCTGCTGCAGTTATTGCAGCCGGACGCACTCAATTAGAACTTGCACTTAAAGAGGATGTCAGTCGCCAAGAGATTCTTAATCGTTACGACCGATATGCGCAGGATTTATACGACGGTCTGAGCGCTGCTTATGCGGTCGATGCAATGTTTCCCGATCTGATTCGCATCATTACCGAAGTTCATCGTCAGCGCAGCCCGCAATTGCGCCACCGCGATCAGATGCGCACTCTGCAACCCGATTGGTTCCAACAAAGTAGCGCAATCGGATATGTCGCCTATGCGGATCTCTTCGCGAAGAATTTAGTCGGGGTGCGCTCCAAAATTGACTATCTCAAGGAGCTTGGAGTTACCTACCTGCACCTGATGCCGCTGCTCACTCCTCGCCCTGGAAATAACGATGGCGGGTATGCGGTGATGGACTACCGTTCAGTTCGTAGCGACCTGGGAACTTTAGAAGATTTCAGTCGATTGGCCGAAGACCTTCATAACAACGGAATTTCGCTCACCATCGATCTGGTTCTCAATCACGTAGCCGCCGAACATGAATGGGCACTTAAGGCCCAAGCAGGTGATGCCAAATACCGCGACTACTTCTACGCCTACAGTGATCGCACCGTTCCCGATGAGCTCGAAAAATCCTTGCCAGAGATCTTCCCAACCTTTGCGCCAGGCAACTTCACCTTCAATTCTGCAATGCAGGCCTGGGTCTGGACCACATTCAACGAGTGGCAGTGGGATGTTAACTGGAGCAATCCCAACGTCTTTATGGAGTATGTGGATGTCATCGGTTTCCTGGCTAACCAAGGTGTTGACTGTCTGCGCTTAGATGCGATCGCCTTCATCTGGAAGCGCATGGGAACCAACAGCCAGAACCAACCAGAGGTTCACTCCATCACCCAGGCGCTGCGAGCAGCAGCTCACATCATGGCGCCATCGCTGATTTTCAAGGCTGAAGCGATCGTAGGACCGCGCGATGTGGTGCATTACTTGGGTCAAGGAGTACATGCCGGAAAGGTTTCGGATCTGGCATATCACAACAGCCTTATGGTGCAGATCTGGTCGGCGCTTGCCGCTCGCGATGGTCGCTTGCTTTCGTATGCGCTCAATAACTTTGCTGCGATTCCAACAACTTCTGCTTGGGCAACGTATCTGCGCTGCCACGACGATATTGGTTGGGCGATCGATGATGCTGATGCGGCTGCAATTGGCATTTCTGGACCAGCGCACCGTTCCTTCTTGGCAGACTTTTATGCAAATGAATTTGCAGGTTCATTTGCACGTGGAGTGCATTTCCAATCAAATGCCGAGACTGGTGATCGTCGCACATCGGGATCTGCCGCAAGTTTGGCGGGAGTTGAAGCGGCGCTTGAATCAGGTGATAGCGCAGAACTCGAACTCGCAATTTCTAGGTTGATCGCCTCCTATGCCATCGTCTTTGGCTTCGGAGGTCTACCTCTTCTGTATATGGGAGATGAACTCGGACTCATCAATGATCGCACTTTCTTAGATGATCCAACCAAGGCCGATGACAATCGCTGGATACATCGACCTGCGATGAATTGGGATCTGGTTAAGAATGCACGCAGCGGTAAAGGTGCCGCGGGCACGATCCTTACCGCTTTCAAGTCATTGGTACGCGCACGACAAGAACTTGCCTCGTTGCACGCTGCAACACCTACCTCAATATCTACCGCAGCGCACGGCGCGGTGTTGATCTTCCGGCGTGAGCATGCTGCGGGAAATCTCGTTGAGATCTTCAACCTAAGTGAGACAACCCACTACATCGATAGCTATGGAGTCTTCGAGCAGAAGATGTTCGAGCATATTTCACAATCTGAGATGAGCTTCTATGGCCTTGTGCCGATTCCGCCGTATGCGGCCTGGTGGTTGAGCGCCAAAAAGTAGTTCACGGAAGTTCTTAGGCTCCAAGCCCAGCCTCCGAAAATCCCTTGTGCTATCGTGCAATGGTGATTGAAGCTTCAACAACAAATTCGATATCTCCTCGTTACAAGTGGGTCGCTCTTACCAATACAACTCTTGGTATTTTTATGGCGACGATCAACTCTTCTATTATCTTGATCTCACTGCCCGCAATTTTTCGCGGGGTAGGAATCAATCCGCTCTCCCCCGGCAATGTGGGATATCTCCTCTGGTTGCTACAGGGCTACATGTTGGTGACAGCAGTACTCGTAATCAGCCTGGGTCGCATCGGAGATATCTTCGGGCGAGTACGCATTTACAACCTAGGTTTCTTGGTCTTCTCGATCGCCTCGATCCTGCTGGCACTTGATCCGTATCATGCAAGCAAAGGCGCTTTATGGCTCGTCATTTGGCGCTTGGTTCAAGGCGTGGGCGGTGCAATGTTGTTTGCTAACTCCTCAGCCATCATCGCCGACGCATTCCCGGTTGAACAGCGCGGTCTTGCTATTGGAATCAACCAGGTCGCTGCAATCGGTGGCTCCTTTATCGGGTTGATCGCGGGTGGATTGCTATCAATCGGTGATTGGCGCCTGGTCTTCTGGGTATCTGTGCCCTTCGGTTTCTTTGGAACGGTCTGGGGCTATATCAGCCTCAAAGACAATGGAAAGCGAGCTCACGCCACCATCGACTGGTGGGGCAATCTCACCTTTGCACTCGGGCTGACCTCTCTCTTGGTCGGCATGGTCTACGGAATTCAGCCGTATCACACATCATCCATGGGTTGGTTTGCACCGAAAGTAATTGTCTGTTTCGTGCTTGCAATTATCTTCCTGATCGCCTTCTTCACGATTGAAGTGAAAGTTAAGCACCCGATGTTTAACCTGCATTTATTTAAGATCCGCGCCTTTGCGATGGGATCAGCTGCGGGCTTGTTAGCTGCTACTGCACGTGGCGGTCTGCAATTCATGTTGATCATCTGGCTGCAAGGAATCTGGCTTCCTATTCATGGATATGCCTACGATGCCACACCACTATGGGCTGGTATCTATCTCTTGCCGTTGACGATGGGCTTCTTGCTGGCGGGTCCGGTAAGCGGATGGATCTCTGATCGCCATGGCGCGCGCATACTCTCCACTGTCGGCATGTTGTTGTTCGGTGGAAGTTTCATTGGGTTACTACTAGTCCCAACCAATTTCCATTATCTCTGGTTTGCACTGCTCGTCTTGCTTAACGGCATTGGCGGTGGAATGTTCTCGGCTCCTAACGCGACTGCTGTGATGAACAGTGTTCCGGCAGAGAGTCGCGGAGCAGCTGCAGGTATCCAAGCGGCCTTCATGAATTCCGGAATGGTTCTCTCAATTGGAATCTTCTTCTCGCTCATGATCGTTGGACTTAGCCATGCGCTTCCAAGTTCTATGTACGCCGGGTTAACAGCAAATGGAGTATCTGCCGCGCAGGCACATCAGATTGCCAATTTGCCAGTGGTAGGAAGTCTCTTCGCATCATTCCTGGGATACAACCCACTTCAGAGTTTGCTGGGAAGTCAGGCCGCTACTCATGTGACGAATGCACAGTGGTCCACTCTCACAGGAAAGCATTTCTTTCCTAACTTAATCTCACAACCTTTCCATCACGGCCTTGTAATTGTCTTCTCAATGGCACTTGCAATGGCGTTGGTGGGTGCGGTCTTCAGCGCGTTGCGCGGCTCACGTTACCTCCACGACGTACATGGCAAGGCTTAAGAAGTAACTGTTCTATCCTTAAGGCATGTCCGAGTTAACGATCGATCTAGTTAAAGCACGCTGGAACGAGGTTCTAGATGCTGTACTCGACGTCGATCGTATTGCGTGGCTGGCATTCTTTGATGCGCGGATCGCATCTGTCGATTCAAATGTCATCACCATCAATTTCGCAGATCCGCAAAAATTTAGCGGCGATCACAATTTTTCGATGGCCAGGAATCCACGCCACCTAGCCTTGCTGCATGAAAAGATCGCGGAAGTCTTTGGGCAACCCCTTGAGGTACGCGAAGTATGAAGCGGCGCATCATTCTGCTTGCGTTGGCGCTCTCCATGGTCTCCAACCTAGCCTCCGCAACCACATCCTCACTCACCACAATTCCTACCCCCGACGCGCCCGTACCGCATACCGCTGCGCCATCAACTGCGCCTACGACAAGCACGCCGGTACTCACAACGACCAAGATCGATGCCCTGGGACCTGGAGCTCGTATCCATGGAATGGATATCAGCTATTACCAACACCCCGGCAATTCGACGATTGATTTCAAGAAGATGTATGCAGCTGGAATTCGCTTTGTGATCATTAAAGGCGGAGATACCGAAGATGCTTACGATGCTCAGGCCGTGAAATATATGATCCCTGATCGCAAGGCAGCGCAGGCAGCAAACCTCTACACCTCTTTTTATTACTACGCCTATCTTCCAAATGTAAGTGATCAGGCAACGATTATTAAAGATGCTAAGGCACAGGCCCAGAAGGTGATCTGGCGTATTGCCTCACTTGGAGGATATGGAACTCACGATCTGCCAGTTGCGCTCGATCTAGAAAATAACTGCACTTTGTTCACCGCAACGGGATGCAGTCACTATGCCTCACCTGCAAATGTGACGCTGTGGGCGACTACTTGGCTTGGTGCGGTTGCTGCAGCTACCAATCGCAAACCATTTGTTTATAGCTACCCACAATTTCTTGAAAATGCGATGGCCCGATCAGTAACGCTGCGCCAATATCCACTCTGGTTAGCGCATTACTCGGTTGATCCCTCGGTAACCACAAATCAACCCAACGCCAAGCAGGTTGGTTGTTATGCAGATTCCTGGACCAATCAAGATTGCACGGCGCAATGGCAGATCTGGCAATACACCTCGTGCGGTATCGCTGGAAAATATGGAGTTCCAGGCACTCGCGTCGATCTCAACGTCTTCTACGGAAGTAACAATGATTTCCTCAATCTTGTGAAAGGTTTATGGCAACCCGACAACAGTCAGATGTTGCCATTTAACGAACCAACTGCGATGTCGATCAGCGCGCAATCTTCCGGAACCACCAAGGACCCCGTGCTCTTTTATGTCAGCGTTGTGAGGCCCAACGCAACTCCCGTTGTAACCGGATCAGTGACGTATCAACCCGCCTCAACGCTTATGAGTGCAGGTGTGCAATCAATCATCAGAAATTCTTCGGGTTCATGGCTCATCAAAATTACAAATTTGCCTGCCGGTAACTATGTCGGAACTATCAATTTCACCGATCCCACTGGTACTGAAGCTGCGGCTCAGTACCCTGTTGTATTTACGGTAACGCCGGCACCTACGCCATCAGCCACCCCTACTCCAACTAATACAAAGCGAGCATCCCCAACTCCTGCACCAAGCCCTAAGCCAAAGCCCACTCCGGTCGATTCATGCGCGGGGCAAATTCGAAATTAGAGGCTTAATGTAGGCTTCGCTGCATGACGAGAATCTTGGTTACTGGCGGCGCTGGATACATCGGTTCGACCGCAACAGCAATATTGGCAGATCGCGGTTATGAGGTAGTCGTCTTGGATGACCTCTCGATGGGTCACGCGGATGCAGTGGATCCTCGCGCTACCTTTATTGAGGGTTCTATTTTGGATACAGACCTTCTGCGCAACGCCCTTGCTGGGTGTGAAGCGGTCATCCACTTTGCAGGTAAGTCGCTGGTCGGTGAGTCAGTAGAGAAACCTGAGCTTTATCACCACGTTAATGTCGATGGCAGCCAGAACTTGTTGGAAGCAATGGCAATCCATGGAATCGACAAGATCGTCTTCTCATCCTCTGCAGCTACTTATGGACAACCTATCGATAATCCGATCACCGAAGAATCTTTCGCCTCGCCAACAAATCCATACGGAGCATCCAAGCTAGCAATCGACAAGATGATTACCGCAGCTGGAATTAGCGCGATCTCGCTGCGCTATTTCAATGTCGCTGGCGCCTATCAATCCAGCAATGGTTGGTTAGCCGAGCGTCATAACCCAGAAACTCATTTAATTCCGCTGGTGCTGCGTGCCACTGAAGAAAATCCGCTCAAGATATTCGGTACCGATTGGGATACCAAAGATGGCACCTGCATCCGCGACTACGTACACGTGATCGATTTGATCGAAGCGCACATCCTCGCGCTTGGTGCACTCAAGCCACATGTACACGAAATCGTTAACCTGGGTAGTGGAGGCGGTTACTCGGTGCGCGAAGTTATTTCGGTCGCCACAAAGGTATTAGGTCGCCCAGTTCCAGCAGTTGAAAGTCCACGTCGCGCTGGAGATCCAGCCACGCTCGTTGCATCAATTACTAAAGCCAAGTCTCTACTCGGATGGGAACCCACCCGAGATTTAGAGACAATGATCAGCGATGCGGTTAAGTCGCAGGCTCAATAGAGCGGACTTCAACTCCACCGATTGCGTTTAGGACTTCTAGTAAATCAGTTGGATCACTACCTGGAATAGCGACAGTTATATCGTCGATTCCCTTTCCGTTCTCGCTTTTGATCGTCACAAGTGAGCGAATATCGCCACCCGCAAAACCAATAGCTGAGGCCACCGCACCGAGAGAACCGGGGCGATCTGGAAGCGCAATCTGCAATTTGAAAATAGCCATGTATTAGACCGTCACAATCGAATCGCCACTTATGGCGACATTAATTTTAGCCAATGGTGCAGGAGGTGGACCGCCTAGCACCGCGCCGCCGTTGGCAGGGTCGAATCTACCACCATGGCAAGGGCACTCGAGCGCCTTATCTGCCGCGTTGTAACCAACAGTGCATCCTTGGTGAGTACAAATTGCTGAATATGCAAAGACGCCTACCTTGGTTCTAAAGAGATAAGCCGGTCCCCCATCAGGAGCAGTGAACTGCATTGTGGATCCAATAGGAAATGCAGAGAGCGCAACAATCTTGCTTCCACTCTTAGGCGTTGGAATTTTTTTCTTGAGTCCACCAGCGGCGAGCGCAGCGATCACAGCAGTTGTACCAACACCAATCATCTGCATAACTTCGCGACGATCTTTGAGATTTGGAATCGGATTCTTACGTGATTTAGCTCCGGCCTCTTTGCGAACTAAGAAGAAGAGAGCGATCCACATTGCGAGGTAGGCGGTATCGCTTCCAAGGAAATATGGATAGACATGCCAGGTAACAGAGAGCCAGAGGATCGTTGAAATACCCGCTCCAGCGATGATCGCGGCTTGCAGGGCGACCCCAGTAAGAACCGCGATACCGATCGCGAGCTCTCCCAGCATGATCATCCAACCGGCCAAAGTGGCGTGTTCGATCAAGTGGCGGAGGATGAAGCCGATCGGTGAGTTCGGAACAAATCCAGTGATCTGGGCACCGATATATCCAGGAGATGCCTTATCGAAGAATTTTGCGTCTGAGGCCTTTTGGAGGCCTCCGTAGAGCCAGGTTGCGCCCAACATGAGGCGGAGAGTTCGAGTTCCAGTGGATTGAGTTCGCCAAGAGTCACGGATTGAGTAACGAGCCATTATTTCCCTTCGGTCTAGCCCGAGCATACCGAGCGAACCTTAAAAACCGGGAGCTACACAAAGTGAGCTCCCTGACTTGGACTCGAACCAAGAACCTGCCGATTAACAGTCGGCTGCTCTGCCAATTGAGCTATCAGGGACTATCTAGACCGCTAGGCGCTAGAGAGGGAATCCTAGCAAGATCGGGCGATTTGGCTAAATCAGGGCTCCTACAGATCCCCTACCGCGAGCTCTTTTTGAGCCCTTCTCTGCGCCTCTTTTGCCACCAGGGCTCCAAATATCTCGTTATATCGCTCACCCTCTTCGACGGGGTTGATCCGCTGCAAGGTTGATTTTATCTCGGCGATATCGCGGCTCAAGGCCACCTCTCGCAACCTGGCAATGATGCTGGCTACATATCTTTCAGATACCTCGCCATCAGTTCTTATTGGTTCAACTGTAAGTTCGGTGATCAGTCCCCGCAGCGATTCATCCTCTGTGCGCTCCAAGAGCGAGGCAATATTCATCTCTGGTAAGGAATCGATCTTTGAACGAACCGCAGCATATGGGGCATAACTAAATGCATTGCTCTCAATATCTACCCACTGCGGTGCTAATTCCGACGCTTGCAATTTAGCTTTGAGAACTTCGCGCTCTAACATCAAAACTGGATCAGATAAATTGATCGCCATCGCAGGAGTGTTAGGAAGCGGAGTATTGCTCTTGCCGGCAACGCGCTTTACGGCAGCTGTAACGGTATCGACCTCCATACCGAGCCAGCCAGCAACCAATCGGATGTACTCGGGGCGCAATGAGGCATCACGGATCTTTCCCACCAGAGGCGCCACTTGATTGAGAGCGTTCACACGTCCCTCCGCTGATGCCACGTCATATTGTTTGATGACGCTGCGCATCGCGAATTCAAAGAGTGGAACTCGGCGCGCAATCAGATCACGTACTGCAATATCTCCACCTGATTGACGAAGTTCGCAAGGATCCATTCCGGACGGCTCAACTGCTACAAATGTCTGTGCCACAAATTTCTGATCATCATCGAAAGCCTTGAGCGCTGCATTCTGTCCCGCGGCATCACCATCAAAGGTAAAGATAACTTCGCCACGGAATGCATCATCATCCATTAAAAGTCTGCGGATGATACGGATATGGTCATCGCCAAATGCGGTTCCGCACGTTGCTACCGCAGTGGTAATTCCTGCTAAATGCGCCGCCATAACATCGGTATATCCCTCAACAATTACAACTTGGCGTTTCTTTGCGATCTCTTTTTTAGCCATATCTAAGCCGTAGAGAATCTGTGATTTTTTGTAGATCGGAGTCTCGCTGGTATTTAAATATTTAGGACCTTGATCCTTATCATCGCTCGCCAATTTGCGTGCACCAAATCCGACGATGTCACCAGATATATCTCTAATCGGCCAGATCAATCGGTTGCGGTAGCGATCGATCAATCCCCCGCGGTTACTCTCTTTGGTGAGTCCTGCAAGGTTGAGCTCTTCATCCTTGTAACCCAAACCTTTGAGGTGCTTGTAGAGCGCATCCCACTCATCGGGGGCATATCCCACTCCAAATAAATCTGCCGCAGATTTATCAAAACCACGTCCGGTCAGAAAATCTCGTCCCACTTGAGCCGGTCCTGGAAGTCCAAGTTGCTCCTTGTAGAAGGCTGCAGCAGCAGTGTTAGCGGCAACCAAGCGTGAGCGATTGATACCGCTACCCTGGCTTGGCCCAGATGAGTCGTAGTGCAGTTGATATCCAATGCGTTCGGCTAACCGCTCTACAGTTTCGGTAAAGGTAAGGTGCTCTAACTTCATCAAGAAATTAATGACATCGCCACCTTGGCCGCAACCAAAGCAGTGGAAATAACCCTTGGCAGGCGTTACATGGAAGGACGGGCTCTTCTCATCATGAAAAGGGCAGAGTCCCTTCTTCTGTCCCCCACCAGCACCTTTGAGTTGAACATAATCGCCGATTACCTCATCGATATGCGTGTGCTCGCGGACGTAGGTAACGTCTTCGTCTCTTATGCGGCCGGCCATGATGACTATCTTAGGCTTCCAAGTTTGGCGTGCAGCGCGTAGGCCCCAGGATCGGTAAGGGAAGCAACTTGATCCACGACTACTCGCATCCGTTCATTCTCATTGCTGGCGCGGCGCCAATCATCCAAAAAGAAGGAGTCGAGCGACGTTGGAGCTTGGTCATAAACCATCTCAACGAGTTCTTTGATGACAACTTGTTGATCTGCGTAACGCTCTTGAGAAGCCGCAGCATTGATGACGTAGAAGGTTGCGATTGATTTGAGGATTGCGACCTCAATGCGCTGAGCGCGTGGCACAACCAAGTTGGCGTTATAACGAGTTAGTGGTCCATCGCCATACTCATCGCGGGTGGCGCTCTCTGCAGCGAGGGCGAAGCGACCAACTAATTGCGAGGCGAGATCCTTAAGGCGAGCGAGCGCACGATGTGAACCATCGTAATTTTTGGGCCAGCATGAGAGTGATTGCAGTGATGCGAGAGCTTCTTGGGCTTCCGCTTCGGTCATATCGCTCATATAAGAGTTGTGGGCGACGTTGAAGAGTTCCGGCAAATCTTCACTCAGCCCTTCGAGCTTCACATGTCCAGTAACGAGCGCATCCTCTAAATCATGAACGCTGTAGGCAACATCATCAGACCAATCCATGATTTGGGCTTCCATGGATTGACGTCCCTTAGGCGCACCAATGCGAACCCAATCAAAGATCTCTTGGTCATCGTCATAGACGCCAAACTTGCGATTATTGACCGCGCGCGGCCAGGGATATTTGGTTGCAGCATCGAGGGAGGCGCGGGTGAGATTCAAGCCGACGGAGCGGCCGCTCTCATCGACGGTCTTTGCTTCAAGGCGAACTAATAACCGAAAGGATTGAGCATTGCCTTCAAAACCGCCGCACTCTTGCGAGACCGCATTAAGGGCATCTTCACCGTTGTGCCCAAAAGGTGGATGGCCAATGTCGTGGGCGAGGCAGGCGCCCTCCATCAAATCTGGATCTGCGCCCAGAGCCCATCCCAACTCGCGACCAACTTGAGCGCACTCAAGGGAGTGCGACAGGCGCGTACGTGGAAAATCGGCGAGCCAGGGAACCGCGACTTGAGTCTTGGCAGCCAGGCGGCGCAAGGCAAAGGAATGGATGATGCGAGCGCGATCTCGGGCAAACTCAGTTCGCCCCATGCGCTTGGCAGGTTCGTTTAAGAAGCGGGCGCGGTCGGACTCGGTGTAACCCGGAGACTCAACTGCCTGACGAAGAACCATAGGAGGCCCAGTGTATTTCTTTGATGGGCCTATTTCTTTATCTGGTCGCTGAGGTGAATTCCAAAGCGGCCTACCGTCTCATAAGCCAGATAAGCCGCGGTCTCGCGGAATATGTAGCGAACTCCAGTGGATTTGAGAGAGCCCGGACCACTTTGCGCCTCGGCGCAGGTCGCACTCACACCTAAATCACGTGCCTCAGCCATGGCGCGATAGCAGTGATAAGGATCGGTAGAGATGATCACACTCTTAAGCCCGCGCAATTTCATGTAACTAACATAGGCAACTGTGCTGGTCAGGGTGTCTTTGCCAACCGGCAGCGCCACCACATGGTTACGCGATATGTGTTGTGCGATTAATGAATTGCGGCTGGCGGCAGCTTCGGTAGATAGATCACCTTTCTGGCTACCTCCAACGGTGATGATCAAAGGCGCTTCACCTGCTTGATAGGCCAACTTTGCTTGCGTGATGCGCTCAGCCAAGATCGCAGTTGGTGTGCCGTTATCTTGCGCAGCTCCCAAGACGACGATTGCATCGCTCTGTCTAATTGCTGGGTGATGCGCCGTCCACCAAATTTGTGATGCAACGTAGAGCGGAACGACGATGATGATTAGAAGAATCGCAGCGATGATGCGGCGCAGAATTTTAAAGAGAAACACAATCAGCCGCCAGAGACCGCATCATCAATTGTGATCGATGCGAATTCATCTGGATCGTTGAGCCACCCATCAGGAAGGCTTACTGCGCGGCCATGGCTACGACGGCCTCGAGGCGCTTCAGCGATTGCGGTGGGGTAGGGCTGATCTTCTAGTTGAGAAAGCAGATGTTCGAGTTCGCCGAGCGAAGAGACCATTCCAAATCCTGCTCGCAGCTCGCGCGGTACAGAAAATCCCTTGAGATACCAAGCCATATGTTTGCGCAGATCACGCATCGCACGGCCTTCGCTCTCAAAGAACTCCACGAGTAACTCGCCATGGCGATACATCACTTTGCGAACTTCAAAGAGGGTTGGAAGTGCTGGCGGCTCTTCGCGATTAAATGCCGCAACGAGATCTGCAAAGAGCCAAGGACGACCCAAGCATCCGCGACCGACCACCACGCCTGCACATCCAGTCTCTTGCATCATGCGCAATCCATCAGCGCCTGACCAGATATCCCCATTACCGAGAACCGGTACACCAGTTGGTGCTAAGTGTTCTACCAGTTGTGCAATGCGAGACCAGTCAGCTTGGCCCTCGTACATCTGCTCTGCAGTGCGTGCGTGCAGTGCAACCCAAGCAACTCCCAAATCTGCAGCCGATTGTGCCGCCTCTAAAAATGTGTGGTGATCGCTATCAATACCAACCCGCATCTTTACCGTTACGGGAATTCCATATTTAGATGCTGCTTTGACCGATGATCCAACGATCGCACTAAAGAGATTTCGTTTATAGGGAAGCGCCGCTCCCCCACCACGTCGGGTTACTTTAGGTACTGGGCAACCAAAGTTGAGGTCGATGTGATCTGCCAAATTTTCTGATCCAAGTAGATCGATCGCTTGTCCCACAACCGTTGGGTCAACCGCATAGAGTTGAACTGAACGAGGTGATTCACCCTTGCCAGGCGTGATCAAACGCAGGGTCTCCGGATGACGTTCGATCAAAGCTCGAGCAGTCACCATCTCCGAAACAAAGAGACCGGCACCCTGCTCGCGGCATAAGGTTCTAAACGCAGAGTTGGTAATCCCAGCCATGGGAGCTAAGACAACAGGGGTATCTAAGACCACCTCATTACCCTCAAACTGCCCATTGGCAATCGGAAGGCGAAGCGGGGCGGCCTTAGTGATCACGTGTTTACGCTCCGAGGAGGCGTGGTGCCAGCCAAGACTGGACCTGATCAATGCTGATTCGCTCCTGCGCCATTGAGTCGCGGTCGCGGATCGTAACTGCATTGTCCTCGAGGGATTCAAAATCGATGGTGATGCAATACGGAGTACCGATCTCATCTTGACGGCGATAACGACGACCGATTGCACCAGCATCATCAAAGTCGACCGACCAATTCTTGCGAAGCTCGGCAGCTAAGTCGCGAGCCTTTGGAGAAAGGTCGGCGTTACGAGAGAGCGGAAGCACGGCAACCTTGATCGGCGCCAAGCGATGATCGATCTTCATGACCGCACGCTTTTCGAGTTCTCCCTTTGCATTAGGAGCTTCATCTTCTGTGAATGCATCCATCATGAAGGTGAGGGTGCAACGATCGACACCAGCCGCAGGCTCGATAACGTAAGGAGTCCAGCGCTCGTTCTTCTCCTGATCAAACCAAGAAAGATCCTTACCAGATGCAGCGCTATGTGCCTTGAGATCGAAGTCGGTACGCGATGCAATTCCTTCGAGCTCGCCCCATTCAGTGCCGTTGAATTCAAACTTATATTCGATATCAACTGTGCGCTTTGAGTAGTGCGACAACTTCTCTTTTGGATGCTCAAATAAGCGCAAACGATCAGGATTAATACCAAGATCGGTATACCAAGCAAGGCGAGTGTCGATCCAATATTGGTGCCACTCTTCATCAGTTCCTGGAACTACAAAATATTCCATCTCCATCTGCTCAAACTCGCGGGTGCGGAAGATGAAGTTTCCAGGGGTAATCTCATTACGGAATGACTTACCGATCTGGCCGATACCAAATGGTGGCTTCTTACGAGATGTGGTTGCTACATTCTCAAAGTTAATGAAGATTCCTTGCGCAGTCTCTGGACGTAGGTAGGCAAGACCAGATTCATCCTCAACTGCTCCAAGAAATGTCTTGAGAAGACCGGAGAATTGACGAGGCGCTGTGAATTGGCCTTTATTGCCGCAATTGGGGCATCCAATCTCTTCCATCGAAACAGGCATGCGCTTGTGCTTAGCTTCAAATGCCTCTTCTAGATGGTCGGCGCGGTAGCGTTTATGGCAGGCGGTGCACTCGGTGAGTGGATCGGTAAAAGTCTCGATATGGCCAGAGGCCTTCCAGACCTCAGGAGCCAAGATGACAGACGAATCGAGACCGACAACATCTTCGCGTCCCTGCACCATGGACTTCCACCACTGGCGCTTTACGTTGTTCTTGAGTTCGACTCCAAGTGGGCCGTAATCCCAGGCAGCGCGTAGTCCGCCATAAATTTCAGAGGAGGGATAGACAAATCCACGACGCTTCGCGAGGCTAACTATGGTTTCTAAACGATCTGCGGCCATGAGTGCTCCTTAATTCCGGCTGGCTGTCGGCTGTCTTGCTGGTCGCAAGGTGGCTTAGTTTACTGGGTCGAACCGCCCTTATTTAAATCAGATGGAATAACGGAGAAGATCGCGTCATCCGTTACCTCGCCCAAATTGAGGAAGTTTCGGCGCAATTCACCCTCAAAGGTGAATCCAGCCTTCTCTGCAGCTCTGCGTGACGGCTGATTCTTTACATCGGTGCGAACCTCAATCCGCTCAAACCCATATTCACGAAAGAGAAATTCGACCAATTGACGCAGAACCGTTGGGATAACTCCGGTTCCGCGACTTGCGGCAAAGGCACCGTAACCAATTTCCGTCCGTTTGTACTTCCAATCTGTGTGGTGACAGGCGATCATCCCTTGCGGAACTCCTTCCCTCTCAATCACCCAATTCATTCCATATCCATCATTCTTGAAGCGGCTCATTCTTTGGAAGGTGGCTTCAAAATCCTTCGCCACGAATGGAGAAGGAAATCCCATCCATTGCACGAAGCCCTCGTCATTAAAAGCAGCAATCGCCCAATCGCTATCCTCTTTGCGTAGAGGGCGGAGGTTGAAATCTCCAAGCTGCAACTCATCATGAGTGAATCGGCGCATCGGATCGGTGCTGTCCATGTACCAACCTTGAGCAAATTCCAGAAAGTGAAAATTGTGAGTTCGATACAAATTCTGTCCAGCTTTCGATGCCTGCAACACAACTAATTCATCACCCATTGCAGTATGAGTTGCCAGAGCCCAACTCATGAGTTGATCTCCGTACCCTTTACGTTGGTGTTCCGGTGGAGTTGCCACATCAAAACACCCCAGGAACTTACCCGTGCGAATAAAATGCGAAGTGCTGACTGGTACTCCCTCATCAAACAAGATGTAGCGATAGGAATTGGGATTTCCGAAAGCGGAGTTGGTGTAAATCTCTGTGAGATCTCGCGGCATGCCAAAACCACTCTCTAACAGGTCATTGGCTTGGGTGTTCTGCTCCTCTGTTTCAACTCGCTTTACCTCAAGTCCGGAGCGCAGTTCAAAGTCCGATTTATTGGGATCAAGAGCATGAGCCATAAGCGGGATCGTGCTCTTATGAACATAACCGCGAGACTTGAGAGTGTCGGCATGGGCGAGACCACCACCTGCCAAAAAAATCGTGTGAACAATGTTGAGTTCATAGAACCTTTTAAGCGCTTCTTCAAAGACCGTGGGATCCTGGTTGTAGATGGTGGCTTGATTGAAGAAGGGAGTCGGCAATTCTGTAGTGAACCAATAGGTATTATCGAAAGATCCTTGCTTAATGGGAGAGTGATCGTTCTCCAGTTCACGAATTGATCCATGAAAGAGTGCGCGTAATTTATCGAGAGGAGCACTAGCGCGATCACTGGGTAGGTCGTAGACCAATTCGTTAAATCTAGGAAGAGTGCTCACTTAAGCGCCACCGGCAACCACGGCCCACATAATCAACACTCCAGCAATCGTTGCAAGAAGAGTCCATCGTGATGGGTGGCGGGAGTGGGCTTCGGGCAAGATGTGTGATGTTGCGATGTAAATAACGAATCCCGCAAAGAGTGCCAGGTAGAGCGCGATCCAATTGCTTCCAAAGGCAACATAAGATCCAACGGCCGCACCACTAATACGCCCTATGGCATCAACGATGAGTAGTCCGCGCGCTTTCTTGGTCCACATCTTCTCTTTGATGAGGAAGGTGACGGTGTTGAGTCCATCGCTAAATGCATGGACCATGATCGCGGCAAAGACTGCGAGCCCCAAAGAACTAGAAACTCTAAAAGCTGCTCCAACTCCAAGACCATCCGCGAAGACGTGTCCCGCCATCGCAAAGGCGGCTAAACGACCGGCGTGATGGGTATGGTCGTTATCGTGGTGCGAGTCGTAGGGCTCGTGAGTTGCAAACCAGCGCTCTGAAAAATGGAGAATTAAGAAGCCCAAGACGATTGCTAGTCCTACTGAGCGCACTCCCCCAAAGTGAGTTGGATTCTCTTCAAAGACCGATGGAATCAGGTCAAAGAAGACCAGGCCGAGCATCAATCCAGCCGCTAGACCCAAGATGATATGAGTTCGATCCCGAACTCTCACCGCAAGAAATCCGCCGAGCGCAGTCGCCACCGATGTAAGAGCGGCGAGCAGCAGGGCTTTATGCATGCGGTGAGTCTACTTCAAAGACCCCAGGGCTTATCCGAAGGTAAAAGTGAAAGCCTGGGTTCCGGTGTTTTCGAAGGTGAACTTCAATGTGCCATCGGTCTGCGTGTTGCCACTGTCGAAGATGTTATACAACCGATCTGAATCGGGTGTTATAACACCGTTCACCACATCGCTTCCCGCAAATTTGCCGACAAGAGGTTTGCCGTTGAAAGTGACATCGACCTTGTTGGTTACGCCTTTAACAGGATTGAGGATGAGATAGACCTTGGTAGCTTGGAAGTGCTCCGAGAGCGTTGCGCCCTTTGTGGCTTGGGCATACTCAGATGCGATCGTCCATATGCCACCGAAGGCAAATTGATCGACCGGAACTGTGGCTGGCTCTGGAATCGTAAAGGTTCCATTTGGATAGTTTGGCTCTGGGTAGCCATATTGAGCGCGGTTGCTACCAAAGTAGGTCTCCGGAGTATTTTGATTTGTAGGAGTTGTATCTGGAAGATCAGATGGAGCGACCGTCACAGTGTGTCCTGCATTTCCTAGCAAGGTGCGGATCGCTTGCTCGGTCTCGCCGTAGTTTCCTTCGCCAAACTCTGCACGACGGATGTGTCCCGTAGCATCAATGAGGTATTCGGCAGGCCAGTACTCATTGTTGTAGGCGTTCCAGGTTGCATAGTTATTGTCGAGAGCAACTGGGTATGGAATCTTGTAGCGCTTGATTGCAGAGCTGACATTTCCAGCATCCTTTTCGAAGGCGAACTCAGGTGTGCTTACGCCAATCACGTCGAACCCAGCAGAGTGATACTTGTTATACCAAGCCTCAACATGCGGCAGTGTGCGCAAGCAGTTGATGCAACTGTAGGTCCAGAAGTCAACGAGTACGACCTTGCCCTTTAGGCTTGCAAGAGTCTGTGGGCCAGAAGTATTGAGCCACTTAGAAATGCCGGTGAAGTCAGGCGCCTTTGAAGGTGCTCCTCCAGTTCCATTAAAGAGTCCCGCAATATCCCCATTGGCAGATGATGGAACGTTCTTAGTTCCTTTGAGTTTAGATAAAGCCTTAGTGACGCTAGAAGTTCGCTCGATGCTGGTCAGCGCATTTGTATACGAAGGAACCGCATTAAGCAGCTTTGCCTCAATCGTCTTGTCGTAGTTGGTGTAGATCGCAAATGCAGTGAGGATCATGACCATTCCGGATGCAATCTGAATACGACCCGTGTGCTTAGAAAGGCGACGAGACTTTGCAAGTAATTTCTGTCCGCCGACGGCAAAGCCAAAGAGTGGGATAGATACACCAGCAACGTAGAAAAGAGTCACGATGACGGTCTCAAGTGAGACCTTGTTGGTTCCCGCCAAGACAGCGACCGAGGCCAAGATTGGACCACTGCAAGGAGTCCATACGATTCCCAGAGCCAAGCCAGTGATGAATCCGCCACCAAAGTCAGATCGCTGGTTGCGTCCTACTCCCCCGAAGCGACCACTGAAACGCGAGATCGAAGCTTCCATCTTGCGCGATAGCGCTGGGACCGCCATAGAAACACCAATGACAAGAAGTACTACAACAGCGAATTTACGAAGAACGTTGGGATTGAGTCCTAGTGTGCTTTCGAGCGCGGAAATCGCCAAAGTGAAGAAGGCATACGAGATCGCAACACCAGCTGTTATGCCGAGTGGGCGACGCTTGGATTTAGATTGAGTCACATCCGCCAACACAATGGGAAGCAGCGGCCAGATACACGGCGCAAGGATTGTAAAGAGCCCTGCAATAAAGGCCACAACATAGAGAACGATCATTTCTTTGCTCCCAACTTAGTTTCTTCTTCCACAATCGGATTAACCCGACGATGCTTGTCGTAATAAACCTTGCTCTTGCGTAACATTCCGCAATGCGCCATCGCGCACCAACGCCTCGACTTATTCTTGCTCTCATCGATGAAGAGCGCTTCGCAATCTTCACCCTCACACTTTTTGACGCGAGAGAGTTCGACGGTCAACAGAATCTCTTCAACTTGAAGTGCGAATTCACTGATCTTTCGTGCACTTCCGGATAGGCCAACCAATTCAAATTCAATCTCAGATGTACTTGGCTTGAGTCTGCGATGTTGATGTGCTTTTCCTGAGAGCTCACCGAAGCGCTTCATGGTTTTGGTGTCAAAGTTCTTTCTACTTGTGACGCTCACCAACACCTCCCTCAGCACAGCCAGATCAGAATTTGGTTCCAGGGACTCGTCATTGATCGCCTCAAAGAGCGGTTCTAAGTCCATGCCGATACTGTGGCAGAAAGACCATAAAAAGGCAACCACCAAAAGAGGTTTTACTGGTTGCCTTTTTTTCGATTGCTGATTAGCCTGCTCCTACCACCTAGCCTTAAAGGGAGATTTCAATGAAAGTTGTACGCATAACCACCATCGTCACAATCATCACCATTGCAGCGGCTACACCTGCTTTTGCTGCTACACCAACGGCGATGCCTCACACTATGAAACACGATGCAATGAAGCACACCACCGTTATGAAGCACACGACAGTCATGAAGCACGCAACAATGAAGATGGATCACAACATGAAGATGACCCATCCAACGCCAACAAAGACAAAGTAAAGATTTAAGTAAAGAAAAAAGCTCTAAAGAATTAAATAGTGCGGGAGAGAGCAAGGCTTAGAAGCTTGGGTCGCTTTTAAGCCTTGCCAAATCTCCGTTCGCGTTGATTATAAATTTCAATAGCTTTCCAGAGGGTCGTCCGATCAACATCCGGCCATAGAACATCCATAAAAACCATCTCGGCATAAACTGATTGCCAGGGCAAGAAATTAGAGGTCCGCTCCTCCCCCGAGGTGCGAAGGAACAAATCCACATCGCTCATCTGCGGGTTATACAAATATTTTTCAACTGATTTTTCGGTTATCGAATCAGGAACTAGCTTCTTACTTTTTACATCAGCCGCAATGGCTTTGATGGCATCCACCAACTCTGTCCGGCCACCGTAGTTCACACACATGTTGAGCGTTAGAACCTTGTTGCGCTTAGTGAGTTCCTCGGCCTCTTGAAGCTCTGCAATAACTGACTTCCAAAGTCGACCTGGCCTACCTACCCAGCGAACTCGAACTCCTAGTTCGTGCATCTCATCGCGGCGCCTGCGCAATACATCGCGATTGAATCCCATTAAGAATTTGACCTCATCAGGGCTGCGCCGCCAATTCTCGGTAGAGAAGGCGTAAGCGCTGATCTCTTTCACACCAATTTGAATCGCACCTTTAACAACATCAAGAAGCGCAGCCTCGCCCATCTCGTGTCCTGCAGTACGTGGGAGTCCACGTTTCTTAGCCCAACGACCGTTGCCATCCATCACGATTGCTACGTGATGTGGAACGTTGGCAACCTTGGGAGGCTTAGGCGAACTCATGGTCACATTCTCTCAACAAGTGGGAGGCTGCGAAGACCACGCTCCAAATGCCATTGCAGGTATGCCGCGATAAGACCAGAGGCTTCGCGACGGTAGCGCTGCTCGCTCTCTGAGGCGAACTCCCACTCCCCACTCAAAAGTTGTTGCATCAGTTCCAGCGTCTGCGAGTGTGGTGTAGGAGCAGCACTAGGTTTGCAATTGGCGCAGACGCTTCCGCCACCAACCAGAGAGAAATATTTATGCGGTCCAGGTGCATTACAGCGAGAACAGTTAGTCAATGATGGTGCGTAACCTGCAACGGCGAGCGAGCGCAGCAAGAAGGCATCGAGAATAAGTGAAGCGTCGTACGTCTCATGCGCCAGCGCTTTGAGTGCGCCAAGTAGTAGTAAGTACTGTTGCAAGGCTGGCTCGTGCTCATGCGAGACAAAGCGCTCGGCCGCTTCCAAAATTGCAGAGGCAACGGTCCAGCGTTGGTAATCCAACGACAAAGTGTCGCCGTAATTTTCCAAGCTGACCGCCTGAGTCACCGTGTCGAATGTACGACCTGAGTAGAGCTGCAGATCTACATGTGAGGCTGGCTCGAGGCGCGCACCCCACCTGGATTTGGTACGACGCACGCCCTTAGCAACGGCCTTGATACGTCCATGCTCGCGAGTAAAGAGGGTAATGATGCGGTCAGCCTCCCCCAATTTCTGGGTGCGCAGAACGATCGCTTGATCGCGGTAGACCGACATAGGCCCACCGTATCGCTTACTACTGTCGCAGGCCTCGATTTACGGCTGAGACAACCGCCTTGAGGGCAGCGGTCGTAGTGCTGGGGTCAATTCCGACTCCCCAGAAGACGTGGCCTGCGACTTCACACTCTAAGTAGGCAGCGGCCTTGGCGTCGCCACCAGCAGATAGCGCGTGCTCGTAGTAATCCAAAACTCGAACTCCAGCCCCACCGACATGTTTGTTCATGATGTCTACGAAGGCTGCAATCGGACCGTTACCGGTTCCGGTCAAGGATTGAATCGCGTGATGATCGAGTAGTTCGACGCTGAGGTTTACATCCTCGTCCAAGTGGCTGCTCTGCGAAAGTCCAACCAACTTAAAACGTCCCCACTGATTGTCCGACGCCGGCAGATATTCATCTTCAAAGATCTTCCAGAGCTCATCGGGGGTCACTTCGCCGCCCTCTGAATCTGTCTTGGATTGCACTACCTGTGAAAATTCGATCTGCAAACGACGTGGAAGATCGAGTTGATGCTCGTTCTTCATCAAGTAAGCAACGCCACCCTTACCCGATTGTGAGTTAACGCGGATAACGGCCTCATAGGAGCGACCAATATCTTTAGGGTCAATCGGAAGATATGGCACCGCCCAGGTGTGTTGATCGATATGAACGCCAGCGGTATCGGCATCGCGTTGCATATGTTCCAAACCTTTTTTAATCGCATCCTGATGTGAACCAGAGAAAGCCGTAAAGACTAGGTCGCCGCCATAAGGATGTCGTTCTGGTACACGCAGTTGATTGCAATACTCAACGGTGCGACGGATCTCATCGATGTTAGAGAAATCGATATGAGGATCGATGCCGTGGCTGAACAAATTAAGTCCAAGTGTTACGAGGCATACGTTGCCGGTGCGCTCGCCATTTCCGAAGAGTGTGCCTTCGATGCGATCTGCTCCAGCTAAGTAAGCGAGTTCGGCTGCAGCTACGCCAGTACCGCGATCATTGTGTGGGTGCAATGAGAGCACGACAGAATCGCGATACTTCAAGTTGCGGTGCATCCACTCAATTGAATCGGCATACACATTAGGTGAGGCCATCTCGACTGTTGCAGGAAGGTTGATAATCGTCTTGTGATCTGGAGTTGGCTTCCAAATATCGTTAACAGCGTCGCAGACCTCTTTGGCATATTCCAACTCGGTACCGGTGTAGGACTCCGGGCTGTACTCGAAGAAGACGGTTGTACCTGGAACGGTTGCAACCAGGTCCAAACAGATCTGAGCACCATCGGTTGCAATCTTCTTGATGCCCTCTTTATCTTGCCCAAAGACCACACGGCGTTGCAGCGTGGACGTTGAGTTATACAAGTGGATGACGACCTGCTTGGCGCCTTTAATTGATTCAAAGGTTCGCTCAATCAATGGGCGACGAGCCTGAGTCAATACTTGAATGACTACATCATCTGGAATTAAATCTTCTTCAATAATCTTGCGAACAAAATCGAAGTCCAGCTGTGATGCGCTGGGGAATCCAACCTCGATCTCCTTGTAACCCATCTTGACCAATAGATTGAACATGGTCAATTTGCGATGGGGATCCATAGGGTCGATCAGCGCCTGGTTGCCATCGCGCAGATCTACCGAGCACCACTGTGGGGCTTTGGTGATGCGCTTTGAGGGCCAGGTGCGATCTGCTAAATCAACAGGAATAAAAGGTGCATATCGATGCACTGGCATGGTGGAAGGTTGTTGATTTGGATATTTCATGAACGTTCTCCTTTAAATTCGCTGGGGCTCTTTGCCGTCTGATTGGTTAACCGGCAAGGCAAAACCCCCGCGAGCGAGGTGACCGGTTAGTTGGCCCCGCCGCGGCAGCGAAGGAGGAGGCTGCGGTTGTTCATATGGGTAGGTTACTAGAGCCCGTGAGCCGCAGCAACCGCCGCATAGCGGATCTGTCCATCGTGAACATTTAAGCCCGAACCTAGCGCTGGATCACTTGAAACCGCCGCCTGCCAACCCAAATCAGCGATAGCTACTGCATATTTGATGGTGGCGTTAGCGAGTGCATACGTTGAAGTCGCGGGTACCGCACCTGGCATGTTGGCGACGCAGTAATACAAGGAGTCATGAACTTTGAAAGTCGGCTCAGCATGTGTAGTCGCACGAGAGCCTTCAAAACATCCACCTTGATCGATGGCAACATCTACCAAGACAGAACCGGGTTTCATCTTTGCGACTAAATCTTGAGTGACAAGCTTTGGAGCTTTGGCACCAGGAACAAGTACCGCACCGATAACTAAATCTGCAGCCATGCATTGTTGCTCGATCTCGTACTTTGAAGAAGCTAGAGTCTTTACCTGCCCAGCAAATATTTGATCAATCTCGGCAAGGCGCGCCAAATTGAGATCAAGAATGGTGACATCTGCATGCATGCCATGTGCGATTGTTGCAGCTGCAACTCCGACGACTCCTCCACCGAGGATTACAACTTTGCCGGGACGAACTCCGGGAACTCCGGGAAGTAATACACCACGGCCACCTTCTGGGCGTTGCAGCGCGGTTGCACCGACTTGGATCGACATGCGACCTGCAACCTCTGACATTGGCGCAAGAAGAGGAAGTGTGCGATTGAGTTCTACGGTCTCGTAAGCAATTGCGGTAACACCCTGATTCATCAATGCCAGTGTCAATTCTCGATCTGCAGCGAGGTGTAGGTAGGTAAAGAGAATCTGACCCTTTCGCATCTTGGGGTACTCAACTGCGATTGGTTCCTTGACCTTCATGATCATCTCGGCGCGTTCCCAGACTTCATCAGCAGTAGCGACGATCTGTGCACCAGCTGCAACGTAGTCTGCATCGCTAATCGCAGAACCGACTCCAGCTCCACTTTCGATCAAGACGGTGTGGTGAGCGCTCAGAGCGTGTGCTCCAGATGGGGTGAGTGCGACGCGGGATTCGTTATTTTTGATCTCTTTGGGCACGCCAATAATCATGAGATGGATGCTACTCCGAAAGCGCAGACGATTCCCCGTAGATCGCAGCACAGATCTTAGGATGAAGGTCTGTTCTCATCTGCGAAAAGGCTGATGGTGGCCAACCCGCCGCAAAGGTGCGCCTTAACAACTTAGCCATCTGATATTTAGGGCTATCTTCAAATGCCCTGTCTAGTGCGCGTTGGGCAAGAGCTCCATCGCCTCGTTCATACGATGAGGTGGCAAAGATGACCGCCACGGGTGCGACATATCCCTTAGGCGCAATACGAAGTAACCAGCGCCACATATCCCATAACTGATCATCCGATTTTTCTGAAGTGAAACCCATTGCGTAGTCACGAACCTGCAGGTCATGGAGGCGCACCAGAACCAGTGCAATGAGGGCTTTATCCAAAACAACCCCATCACGAATAAAGGCTAGGGAGATTTGATTAATCGCGTTGGCACCTTCGCGTTGTAGCGCATTGACCTGATCCGACTCATAATCAATCTCGGCGACCGCTTTTATCGCCTTAAGTAACTCTTTATCAATTCGATGTGCCGCAATGGAACGCTTCATCTCATCAAGGTCTATAAATGGAAGCGGATTGCCGGCGGCTACCTGCTCTGCGGTCACTCGGCTATCAGAGAGCTCGGGAACCGGATTGCCTTCAGGAGGGCAACACTCCAGATCGGCGCAGAGGCTAGAGCGAAATCTCCCTTCGCGAACTTCTATGCACTCCTTGATAGTGATCGAGTAACCAGAAATGATCTCTCGGACCACCAATAATGGATCGCTCCCGCCAACAGTCGTTGGGAGATAACCAACGATGATCGCCTCGCTCGCCTTCTCTCGAACCAAGTGCAGCGCGATGGTTTTGCTGATCGCATTTATGTTTTCGCTATCTGGAAAATCAACGCGCATCGCCATGACGACTTTATCGTCGCGCAGCGCCATTGCGACAAGAGAGTCTTGTGGGTGATAGCCGACCATAAATGGAACTGCGGCTAATAAATCGTGGGGTGAATTCAATTCAGTTGCAGTATGTGTAGTCATGGCTTAAAGATGGTGCGCAGCAGTGTCACCACGATCAGTGCCCAGATACTTATGTGCATAACTTCACCGTGTGAAATTCGTTGGTGCAGGTGATACTTGAATCGTTGCCGATGCGTTTTGCACAATCGCACCGCCAAGTATTGGAACCATCGCCGCCCCTTGCGCCGCCCAGGTACCTGCCCATGAAATCGATAAGTTGATGGTGTACGTCCCAGGGCTCTTGTAAGTATGGGTAATTGTGGCATCCGGGTAGGGACCACCAGCGCTGGATGTTGAAAAGGATGTGCCGTCTCCGAAGTTCCATACAAAGCTGGGGTTCATCAAGACATTCACGCCAACGCCTAAAATTGTTGTCACCACGCTAAAAACAGAGTTGGTATCGCTCCAGAAATAGACGGGAACATCCGTAAGCGCACCATTACTGGGTTGATACAAAATTTTGCTCCCAGGTAAGAGACGAGTGATCTGATCCGATAACGACAGAGCCGCGGTGACAACCTTATGAATAACGGTCGGCTTCTTCTTCACTGGAGGCTTATATGGTCTATGAACTATCGGCGTAACTTTGTAAGGAATCCAGGTCTGTGGCTTTGGCTTCACGATTGGTCGGGGCCGTGGAACGTAGGGACGAGTTGGCGCAGGTCTGGGATGCGGAGCCACTGTCGTTCCCGGTCGATTCTGGTTTGCGGTAATAATTAATTGGTGTGTGGTCGGGTCGGTGTAAACCTGCACGCACGGTCCCGCCGCACAATTTGCCGCCATCAGTAAACCTGCCATAAAGATCATCTTTGAAGGCTAGGAGGGAGCACGTTCACAGGCTCTTCACTCTCAGATGTCCTGTGTATGCGAGAAAGTTGTGGAAAGTCATGCCACGCTAGGAACATGACATCAAGGGATGGGGACGGCTGGATTCAGTGCAGCTGCGGGAATAAGCACTGGGGGTTGCATGGCGCCGCCGGACTCTTGCTTATTCGTGATGGCACCATCTTGTTACAGCACCGCGCGCCGTGGGTACATAACGGTGACACCTGGGGAATCCCAGGCGGTGCTAAAGATAGTCATGAATCCATTTTGGAAGGCGCCAAGCGCGAAGCCCGCGAAGAACTAGGTATAGATACAGACTTAATCGAACCTATTTATACCTTCACCGATAATCACGGCCCGTGGCGTTACGACACCATCATTGCTTTGGTGAGCCCAGATCTAGTGGCTCATGAGATGAACGATGAATCGCAGGAGATTCGTTGGGTTGCCTTTGATGATGTGGCTGGTATGCACCTTCATCCATCATTTGCCAAACACTGGCTGGATTTACAGGCCCTGCTCGGAGAACTGCTTATCTAAACGCTTGAGTGATTCTTTAACGACAGCGCCGTCGCTAGTGCGATAGAACGGTGGCATCGAGTTGAGCAAGATTGATCCGTATCGCTTCGTAACAATTCGTGAATCCAATATTGCCACGACTCCTCGATCGTCAATCGAACGAATCAATCGACCTGTCCCCTGCGACAGCAAGAGGGCAGCACGTGGCAGTGAGACCTGCATAAATCCAGATCCACCAGATTTATCTGCCTGAGCAGAGCGCGCACTCATCACAGGTTCATCAGGACGCGGGAATGGAATGCGATCAATCGCTACTAACGTGCAAGAAGGCCCCGGCACATCGATCCCCTGCCACAGCGAGATCGTGCCGAGCAAAATTGAGCGTGGATCTTTAGCAAATTTCTCGACCAGCGGTCCTACTGAATCACCGCGTCTTTGGGTAATGATCGGCATCTTGAGTTCAGCGAGCACGCGACGCAGATGTTCATCGGCCATCTCAACTCCGCGCCATGAGCTAAAGAGCGCCAGCGTGCGACCACCCGCGGCTTCGATCAACTCCCCCAGCTCCGTCAAAGCATCTTTAGCAGGTCCATCGCGACCAGGCTCTGCAAGGTGGCGCGGTAAATACAACATTCCTTGAGAGGCGAAATCAAAGGGCGAACCCACATCGAGCATCTGCACATTGGCGGGGTCTATCGCGCCACGACTCTCTTCCGCCTCTTCATCAATATCTTGACCCACAACAAAGCCAATGGATCGTGCGATCGCATCAAAAGATTTTCCAATTGTCAGTGTTGCCGATGTTGCGATCACCGGAGACTCCGTTAACAAATTGCGACGCAGGACATCAGATACCTCAAGCGGCGCCAAATACAACGAGGAAAATGTTGGCTCAAACCACATAACCTGATCAGCACCTGGACGAAGCATCTTGGTAGCGATTGTCTGAATCTCCGCCGTTGCTCCTTTAACGCGAGCACGCTGTGCCATCAGATCAGATTCGATCACATCAGAGTCGGCGTTGATCAAAGCAACGACGGCAGCTGAAGCCTCTTTCACTTTACGAATAGGCGACTCAAGTTGCTTTGGAAGTTCAGGCAGCCGCCCTGATTTGCTGGGGTCGTTACGTACATCGGCTGCGAAATCAGCCAACGCTTCGGCAAACTCATCTGCCGCTTTGTTAAATGCGACCGTCGCCTTGCTAGGAATGTGTTTTGCTGCCATCTTGGCAGCCCGCTCCACTCGTGCCGCTGTGAGTTCTTCGGTTACAGCCTGTGTAGTGCGATCCATGAACTCGTGCGCCTCATCCAAAATCACCGCATCGCGATCTGGCAAGATCGGATGGTTATCGACGATCTCGATAGCAAGCAACGTATGATTTGTTACGACAACATCAGCGGTCTGTGCCTTAGCTTTAGCGGCTATTGCAAAACACTGCGAACCAAAAGCGCAATCATCTTTACCGATGCACTCGCGTCCTGAAACTGAATTTGCCGCCCATACCCTGCGATCAACGTCGGGGGCATCATCTCGATCACCGGTTATCCCAGGAGTCGTGGCCCATGCTTTAAGACGCTTCTGATCTTTCTCGAGAATTCCGATCTCCATCAGAACTTCACCATCGGGATCTTGTTCGGCGCCGTTCATCTTCTGCAAACATAGGTAATTGCCCACGCCCTTGTAGACAGCGAATGTGAGATCGCGCTTTAGGACCCTCTCTAACGCAGGTTGAATCTTGGGAAGGTCGCGTTCCACCAGCTGACGTTGCAGCGCCAAAGTTGCCGTAGCCACTAAAACTTTCTTGCCATGAACCAATGCCGGAACCAGGTAGGCCAGCGACTTACCGGTGCCAGTTCCCGCTTGAACTAGTAGGTGATGTCGATCAGTGAGCGCATTGGCCACAGCTTCTGCCATCTGAATCTGACCTTCGCGCGGTTGGCCACCAATAGCTTCAATCGCGGCAGATAGGGCCTCACCCACCAATTTCATCTGCTGGTTCTTGCCGCTGGACATTTGGCAAGCCTATCTAGTGAGGCTGACTCCACACCTGCTCCATGCGAGGGGCTGTTAGGAAGTTGTTAGTCATTTTCATTTTTCACCCTCTACCCATCGCCTCATTCCTAACCTATTGCCATAGCCCCACTTCTTGGGACTACCTATGGGTTTTAATGAGGAGGAATTCTGATGGCTGACGTACTAGCTATCGCTGGTTTTGCCGTGATCTTCGCTGCCTTCGGATTGATATTGAAAGGCTTAGGGCGGATCTAATGGCACAGACAATCGGGCTTATCCTGGCAATTTTGCTTACTGGATATTTAATCGTCGCACTCCTCTTGCCGGAGAAATTCTAAATGAGCGAACTTTCATCAACCCTTTTCACCGATCTTGCACTCGTTGTTCTGATCGGTCTCTCCATCGTCCCCCTCGGCAATTACATGGCCAAGGTATTTCGATCAGAAAAAGTTGGCTGGCTGGAAAAGCGCTTCTATTCCAGCATTGGTATCGACGCCCGGTCTTCACAATCCTGGAAAGGCTACGCCGCTTCCCTTCTTAGCTTCTCTGGAATTTCCATACTCTTCCTATACTGAATCCTTCGGCTCCAGCAATACCTGCCTTGGTCTGAAGGTTTTAAAGGCATGTCACCTGGTCATCGGAAGATCGTCGTGAACTTCTTGGTACCGCTAGTTCTTCTCTAGAACGATTGAAGGGCTTAATCGAAAACCTACTTGATATGAGTCGCCTGCAAGCCGGTTCGCTGGCAGTTCACCTACAAGAAGTATCTATTTACGATGTAATCCCCACAGCTCTCAAATCAATCGCCGCCCCACCTGATGCAGTTGAATTAATTGAAGGACCCGAGGTCTCAGATGTCCGCACAGACCCTGGTCTATTAGAGCGAGTGCTCGCAAACTTGATCGACAACGCAATCACACATGGAAAGTCGGAGAAGAAACCACAAATCAGCGTCTCTGAACATGGCGACGAAGTCCAAGTTCGCATTATCGATTACGGCAAGGGAATCGAACCCTCACTCAAGAAAGAGGCCTTCGCACCTTTCAAGCGACTTGGTGATATCGATAACGGTCGCGGAGTTGGACTTGGACTCGCACTCAGCCACGGACTTTCCGAAGCAATGGAGGCTGAACTAACTCTTGAAGAGACTCCTGGTGGTGGCCTCACTGCAATCGTAACTATCCCTACCACTGGTTCTTCTGGCGAATAAAGTGACTATGGAAAAGATTCTGGTAATCGACGATGAGCCACAGATCATCCGCGCCCTCAAGGTAAATATGCAGGCACGTGGTTACGAGATGATCGCTGCCCCCAACGCAGAAACTGGCATCGCGTTGGCAGCAGATAAGCATCCTGACGTCATCATTGTGGATTTGGGCTTACCCGATCGCGACGGATTGACCGTAATAACAAGCGTACGAAAGTGGAGCAACGTCCCGATATTAGTTTTATCGGGTCGCACTGATTCCAAATACAAAATCACCGCTCTTGAAAATGGCGCAGATGACTACATCACCAAACCCTTTGATGTAGAGGAGCTCTTCGCGCGAATCCGAGCCGTATCGCGTCGCCGTGAAGAAAAGATAGAACTTCGCACCATCACCATGGGCGACCTGCTCATTGATTTCACGCGTCGTTCCATTACAAGGACTGCTGGCGATTCGCCCGCTCCCCACCTAACCCAAACAGAGTGGAAGGTTCTGGAAGTCCTGGCCTTAAATCGCGGATCCCTCGTTACAAAACGCAAAATCTTGGACGCTGGTTGGGGTACCAACTACGCCGAGGAGAACGGCTCCTTGAGACTTTTTGTGTCACAACTGCGTCAGAAACTTGAACCAAATCCCAAGAGTCCTATCTACATTATTACTGAGCTTGGAATGGGATATCGCTTCGCGGAAAGTTAAAATCTAAACTTTAATGAGCTTCAAACACAGAAAACTGATTGAGCAAAGATTGGGCTATTTCAACAATTCTCGTTGATTTCGCCAAATCTTCGAGAACATCTTCAGTTGTTAGCTCCGGTTGCTCCAAATTTGGATATTCCTGAGCGTTACGCATCTTTCGAATTCTGTTGAAGGGTGCAATGACATCATCAAATGGCGGGTTGATCTGCACTTCAAGAGATTCGCAAATTATAAAGTGTCCGCCCTTTGTAGTTGGTCGTAATCCTTGAACTTCCAGTACCGCAACTAGAGCCTTGCGGGCTGCGTCGTAGAGCGCCGAGTAAGCTCCTTCTGGATCACTATCCGCAAGTTTTGATGCAGAGAGCAAGTGATTCCGAGACTGCCGCAGTAAGCGATCTGCATGAGGGCGACTTGCAACCACCTGCTGCAATCTCGCACCTTCTATAAATTTCTGTACGGTATCGCTGCCTTGGCCGGGATTTATAAAACGTATCTCAATCGAACTCATGCTTTCTTATCAAACAATTTCAACTCAACAACTGGATTTGCCTTGACCGTTTTCAAAAATGGATCATCACCCTGACTCCATGCTTGATTAGATACCCGTCTCACATTCACCTCTCGAAGTAATAATTGCCCTGCCCGTTGTGCTGCTCCATCTAACTGATCGAGGTCCGCTGTGCCAACGATGAGCAAATCAACATCTTCAGGAATCGGTCCAGATTGCCCTTGATATCGAGCGGCCCAAGATCCAAAAATATATGCGAAGTCGATTCCTTCAATTCCTGAAAACTCCCGGTTGAGGACAGGAAGTGGACCATATGTAACTGTGAGTAAATCGGCGAGAGGTTTAAAAATTATGCTCTCTTCGTTCGCTGAGATTTTGTTGCTGCGTCCATCCGTTTTGCTAACTACATATCCGTTCGCGCTCAATCGACTGGCCTCTTGAGATAGTCCTGGCCGGGAGACCCCAATCCGCAGAGCCGCCTCTGTAATAGAGAAGGACTTTCCAGGATTGAGGTAGAGAAGCGCCAAAAGATCTCCCTGAGTTCGAGAGCGAAGGAGCGGAAGAAGCGTGTTATCGTTCATAAGTCTTACTATACCGTAAGAGTTGTGAACGATTCTAGACACCTCCGACGCTCCCCCATAGGTTTCACTAATGCGGATTCTGATTCTCGGTGGAACCTCCTTCGTAGGCCACGCGCTCACAATCGCAGCGACTTCACGCGGTCATCAGGTCACTACATTTACCCGCTCCTCAACCCCACCTGGTGCTGCCGAAGGAATCGTCGAAACAATCTTCGGCGATAGAACCAAAACAGGCGCATATGACTTTGCTGCAGGACGCCAGTGGGATGTCGTTATCGACACATGGTTTGGTGCACCAAAAATTGTGCAAGAGAGTGCAACACAACTCAAAGCTCACGCCCCCTATTACGCCTATGTTTCAACGTGCTCTGTTTATGACGGAGATCCACTCCCCTACGGAGTAGATGAAAATTCTCAGACGGTAGCCGCAGATCCATTGGCTGACTCCACAAATTACCCATCCGATAAGCGCGGAGCAGAACTTGCGATACTCAATGCATACGGAGCAGACGCTTCACTGATCGCCCGCCCCGGATTGATTCTTGGTCAACGCGAGTGGCCAGCCAGATTAAGTTGGTGGCTACGACATATTGCCGAAGGTGGCGAAATCTTGGCACCCGGCCCGCAAGAGCTAGCGATTCAATATATAGATGCTCGCGACTTAGCTAACTGGATCATTGAATCCATCGAGAAGCACCTCACTGGAACTTTCAATACTCTCTCACCCGTTGCACATTGCACCATGTCGCAACTCCTCGAAGAATGCAAAACAGTTACAAATTCAGAAGCAAACTCCACCTGGATTCCTGCCGATTTCTTACAAGAACAGGGCGTCGAGCCTTGGAACGAAATACCTATTTGGATGACACCAGATCGCTATTACTTCTATCAATTTGATACATCAAAAGCTCGGGCCGCAGGACTTACTTGCCGTCCGATGAAAGAAACAGTCGCTGACACCTGGAACAGTCTCTTAACCGAACCACAAGCTGAATTACCTGGTGGTCGAGTCCCACCTGGAATAGATCGCGATAAAGAAATCAAAGTTCTCGCGGCATGGGCCGAAGGTTTTTACTAATATTTCAAGTATTAAAAGCAACAACTAGCTGCATAACCGAAACCCAATCACTCAAGTGCAAACTTCCATGATCAAATTTTATTCAGCAGTCCACTAAAGGATTGTTGATGAAATTGACTTGTACTAGCGCTGAACTCGCGCACTGCCCCCACTTGCGGCCTTAAGCACCTCAACTTTTGACATCATTGAGGTATCCCCCGGAGTCGTCATAGCCAAAGCTCCGTGCGCTGCCCCCAGATTAACTGACTCGGCCAATGACATCTCGGAAAGTAGACCGTAAATCAAGCCTGATGCAAAGCTATCTCCACCACCAACTCGATCGAAAATTGCCAATTCGTTCCAACTTCTCGAAGTTACGAGTCCTGCATCGGGAGACCAACCAATTGCAGACCAATTATTCACAGATGCCGAGATCACTTCCCGAAGCGTTGTGGCAATTAAAGAGATATTTGGGAATTCCTCTTGGACTTTTTCAAACATTGGAATGTAATCGGCAGGATTTAAATCAGCATAACTTTCAGAATGATTATCAACACTAAATCCGAGAGCTGCAATGAAATCTTCTTCATTTCCTATCATTACGTCAACGTATTTAGCCAATCGCCTGTTCACCTCGATTGCTTTTTGCTGACCTCCAATTGATTTCCATAAACTCGGACGATAATTAAGGTCATACGAGATACGAGTCCCATACTTTCTAGCGGATGTTAATGCCGCCTCGACTACCTCGGCTGTACTTTCGGATAATCCGGCAAAAATACCTCCGGTATGTAACCAACGAACGCCGTGAGCAAATATAAGATCCCATTCAAAATCTTCTACGACTAACTGAGAAGCCGCGGTATTTCCTCGATCCGATGTTCCAAAAGCACCGCGGATTCCAAATCCTCGCTCGGTGAAATTCAATCCATTTCGTGTTGTCCTTCCTATCCCGTCGTCCTCCCTCCACTTTATATATCTTGTATCGACCCCGCCTTGCATGATCAGGTCCTCAATGAGCGCTCCAACTTCGTTTCTCACCAGGCTCGTAATAACGGCTGTTCTGAGCCCAAATACCTTATGCAGGCCCCGCGCAACGTTGTACTCGCCGCCACCCTCCCAGGCACTAAAGCTGCGCGTGGACCTAATTCTGTTTTCACCCGGGTCAAGCCGAAGCATGATTTCACCCAGAGAGATTTCATCAAAAAGGCATTCACTTTGATTTCTCAGTGCAAGCACAATTCACTCCTTATCAGGTAAATCACTCTGAGTTACTTCAACTACATTTCGCGTTTTAAATTCAATTTCAGAAAAGTTTTTGGAATGTATTGCACTTCGCGGAGCCAGCCAACTTCCTCCAATTAAAGGAATTTTGGGATGTCGCAGGTACTCCAAGTAATTGCTCTCATTGACTCCCCCGCTTGGCATAAACTCAATATCTACAAATGCCGAAGCCAAGGCAGATATCGTTGCCAGACCACCAAGTTGTTCTGATGGGAAAAACTTCATCAAGCTCAAGCCTTGATTTGCCAAAAGTTGAATTTCGGTTGCTGTTGCCACTCCAGGGAAATAGGGGATCTTCCACTCTCGTGAAGTGTCAAGAACTTCTTGACTAAAACCTGGACTAACCAAGAAGAGTGCCCCTGCCGAAATCGCATCACGCGCTTGTTGAGCATTAAGCACAGTGCCAGCACCTGCGATTAACTCTGGAAATTTCTTCCTCGATAATTCAAGAACGCTTAAGGCGATTGGAGTGCGAAGCGTAATTTCTGCAACAGGCAGGCCGCCTCGGATCAATGCGCCGAAAGTGCCTTCTGCTCCGACTAGTTCATCAATCACAATTATCGGAACAACCTTAAATGTTTTAAGTGAGGCAATGACATCTGAAGTCATCGACCCAACCACCCACCATCCACTGGCAAAGTGATTCCCGAAACGTAGTCCGAGGCACTCGAGGCGAGAAAGACGGTAGCTCCAGCTAAGTCTTCGGCAACTCCCCATCGACCAGCCGGAATTCGATCCAATATTGCTTTGAATCGCACTGGATCATCTCTCAAGGCTTGAGTGTTATCTGTTTCGATGTAACCTGGGGCAATTGCGTTTACCCAGACTCCTCGACTGGCCCATTCATTGGAGAGCGCCTTTACGAGTCCAATAATCGCTGACTTAGATGATGTATATCCGGGAACGTTGATGCCTCCCTGAAAACTTAAGAGCGATGCGGTAAAAATTATCTTGCCCTTACCTTTGGCAAGCATTCTCCTACCAACACTCTGAGTCAGTACGAACTGGCTCGTTAAGTTGATTTCAAGGATTCTGTCCCAATATTCCAGTGAATGCTCCGCAGCAGGTTGACGTTCGATGCTGCCAGCGTTGTTCACCAAAATGTCTATTTCATGTGACTCTATCTCCTGAATCAATTGAGCCATAGATTGCCGATTAGAAAAATCGGCGGAAAGGGGTGTGAATTTTCGCCCAAACGACTCAACTCTGGATCTAAGTTCACTCTCGCCACTTTCCATATGACTACTTACCCCAATGATGTCTGCTCCGGCTTCAGCTAACGCAGTGGCCATGGCCAGTCCGATTCCACGTCTGGCGCCAGTAACGAGAGCCAATTTTCCTTCGAGCGTAAATGAGGTCATAGGGAAATCGCCTCACCTGACTCATCTTGCACATCTATAAGAACTTTCATTGCCAGCCCCTGTTCCAAGGTGGCAATTGCCGCCTCAATATTTTTGATTGGCACAACGTGAGTGATAATTTTTGAAGTCGGAATAACCCCTTCAGAAAGCAATTTGATGGCTGACTCGAAATCAGTCGATTCGTATACTCGAACACCAATGATTGTAAGTTCTCGCCAAAAAACTCTTTGGAGATTGACCTCTCGTGGTTGCGAATGAATGGCCACAATAATGAGTTTCCCTCGTACCTTGAGGTGATTGACAGCTGTAAGTACTGCGGAAGCGGCGCCGGAGACTTCAAAGATCGCATCGGCGCCTTTGCCGCCAGTCCATTCGACCACCATCTCTGCGATATCAGTATCCAAGGGACTAAATGCCTGAAAGCCCAGGGAAGTTATCAACTCCACACGCGAGTCATCAAGCTCAACTATGCGTATGTCTGCGCCAAAATGTTTGGCAACTATACCCACTAGAAGTCCAATAGGGCCGCCTCCCAAAATCAACACTTTGTCGTTGTCACTTAATTCAGCTCGTTTTACATCGTGCACAGCGACTGCAAGCGGTTCAACAAGCGCTGCATCGCGAAGTGACAAGCCGCTAGGCAATTTAAATACCCATGCCGCTTTAACGTTCCACAAAGTTTGAAGTGCGCCTGGAGAATCAATTCCTACAAAATTCAAGTTATGGCATATGTGTTGATAACCAGCGATACAGGCCGGACAAGTGCCGTCCCAATCAAGAGGCATTACAGTCACGTGATCGCCCACTTTTAGGTTGGAAACTCCCTCTCCCACCTTCTCGATTACACCGCTCATTTCATGCCCGAAAGTCAAGTTCTTCTCAACCCGCTTATCCATATTTCCATGAACAATGTGAAGGTCGGTCCCACACAGCCCTGCGTAAAAGACCCTGATCTGTACTTCCTCACTCAGTGGCTCACTCGCGTCATATGCGTTTACAGCTATATGTTTATCACCGACGTATTTAGCACTAATCATCATTAGCCCTTCACTTAGAAATGACCCTTGCATTTCTCTACTCGAATCTTGGAAATCCTAGCCGCATCTGGCTATACTGCGCAAACGTTATACCAGGCCATTTTTCAGCAGTTTGAAAGGATCTCACTTGGAAACTGTGGACCTCCCCCTTAGCGGCATTCTGGTGCTGGATTTCTCACAATTTCTAGCAGGACCTGTAGCAGCACTCCGACTGGCCGATCTAGGCGCAACGGTTATCAAAATTGAGCGACCTTTAGTTGGCGACATTGGTAGAAAGCTCGCTTTTGCTGGGAAATATATTGCCGGGGAGAGCGTCTCTTTTCACTCCATGAATCGCAATAAATTTGGCATCACAGCTGATTTGAAGAATACGGATGATTTGCAGAAGATCAAACTCTTAATAAGGAAAGCCGATGTAATCATCCAAAATTTCCGGCCCGGCGTTATGGAAAGGATTGGCCTTGATTATGAAACTGTAAAGGGTCTCAATCCTGAACTTATCTATGCGAGTGTTTCAGGTTATGGCTCTGAAGGTCCTTGGAAAGACCGCCCAGGTCAAGATCTTCTCGCTCAATCCATTAGCGGACTTCCTTGGTTGAGCGGATCCAAGAGTTCTGGACCAATTCCCGTGGGACTTTCAATTGCAGACCATCTCACGAGTTGTCACTTAGCCCAAGGGATCACAGCACTGCTTGTTCGCCGTTCTCGAACTGGACTTGGAGGGTTGATTGAAACGAGCTTGCTTGAATCAATGCTCGATCTTCAATTCGAGTTACTTAGTGCGCGACTGAATGACCCTTCAATATCGGTGAGACATAAGGGTCAATACTCGGCAAACGCCTTTTTATCGGCTCCATACGGAATTTACCCGACCGCTAACGGATACATCTCGATTGCGATGAATCCAGTTGATAAATTAGGTGAGATCCTAGATATACCAGAATTGGTGCAATTAAAATTGGAACAAGAATGGTGGGATCATCAAGAGACTATAGAGGCGCTCCTCGCAGCTAAATTCTCCTCAAACCCAACGGAGCATTGGCTAAAAATCTTGGACCTCGAAGATATTTGGTGCGCCCCTCTATTAACTCTAGATGAATTGGTAGATCACGAGGGTTTCCGGGCTATTGACATGGTTCAAACTGTGCATAGAGATGAAACCCCAATATTCACAACGAGAAGTCCCATCAGGATAGACGGTAAGAAATTGGTCTCCGGTAAAGGGGCGCCGCGGCTCGGTCAGGACACTAAGCTAGTGACAAAACTCTTGGAGGAAGACGGTGAATAACAAGTTCCTGCGTGGAATTACCTGGGAACATCCGAGAGGATTCGATAGCGTAAATGGCACCTCGCCACTATACAAAGCGATTGTGCCAGAAGTGACTATCGAGTGGGAATACAGAAGTTTGCAGGCATTTGCAGATAGGTCGATAGAGGAACTAGCGGTTGATTTTGACCTTCTCGTGATAGACCATCCCCATATTCCGCTCGCTGCTGAATCAGGAATATTTGCACCGTTCTCAAATCCGCAATTAACACCCGAACTAGATGTGCTGAAAAAACAAAGCGTGGGGAAATCTTTTGAGAGTTATGTACACCAAGGCCAAATCTGGGCCCTTCCCATTGATGCCGCAGCTCAAGTATCAGCATCTCGCATTTCGGAGTTAACCCACCACCCTGAAAGTTGGGATGAGGTTTTAGAACTTGCAAAAGAAGGACGCGTTGCTTGGCCGCTCAAACCGATTGATGCCTACTCAAGTTTTATCACCCTGGCAACGAATATGGGTTATCCACCCATGAGAAGTCCAGGGGAATTTCTTCAAAAGGATCAAATACTTGAGGTAATAGATTTCATGCTAAATCTCGTGCAATATCTGCCACGAAGTAATTTTGCAATGAACCCCATTGAGGTGGCGGATTTACTTTCATCCGATTCTCCTTGGATATACTCGCCCTTGCTCTTTGGCTACACAAATTACTCGCGGTTTGGATTTCGAAAACACTTGCTGCGCTACCGAAATATTCCTGTTGGCAAAGAAGGTCTGGCTGGAAGTTTGCTGGGTGGTGCAGGAATCGCCGTTTCATCCCAATCCACATCCATCCCAGAGGCTCAAGAATTTGCCCTATGGTTAGCATCCGCCGATACTCAAAAAACCATTTACTTTGATGCCGGTGGACAACCGGGAAATTCTGTAGCGTGGGAAGATCCTCGACTTAATCAACTAACTCAAAATTTCTTTGGTGGAACGCGAGATACTTTGGAGCAGTCCTATTTACGACCTCGGGACCCACGGTACCTCGAAGTACAAGATCAGATATCAGTGCTTGTCACTCAAACGCTCAATGGGGAGCTACAGAGCTCAGATTTCGCACAAAGAGCAAATCAAATCTGTGAAGGGCTACTTGGGGGTTAATAATGGAATTTATAACTAAATGGTATGAGGATTATCAAATTGGAGAGTCCCGGCAAACGCTAGGTCGAACTATTACGGAATCCGACATTGTTATTCATGCTGGGCAGACTGGTGATTTTTACCCGCATCACATGGATGCTGAGTGGGCCAAAACTCAACCGTTTGGGCAGAGAATTGCCCACGGCACTCTGATCTTATCCATCTCGGTCGGGATGTCGGCATCCGATATCAACCCCGAAGCTATGAGTTACGGGTACGACAAGATTCGTTTCATAAAGCCAGTTTTTATTGGCGACACTATTACGATCAAGACCGAAATAACTGAGAAGACCGACCATGCCAAAAAACCAGAACAATTTGGTCTGGTATATGAATTGGTGAGCGTTATCAACCAGGAAGCAGAGACTGTTATGGTCCTTACACATGTGTACTTGGTAAATAAAAGACTATAAACTCATGGAATGGCCCAAAATGTACCGACATTAAGCGATGTTGCGAAAAAGGCTGGTGTCTCAATCTCTGCAGTTTCAAGAGTGCTCAGCAATTCCCCGCAGGCTCGGGTAACTGAAGAGACTCGAGCAAGAATATTGGCGGCGGCTTCAGATCTAAATTACCGACCAAACTATGCCGCAAGAGCCCTAAAATTTTCCAAGACCCGAGTTGCGGCCCTCATAATTCCCGATCTAACGAACGCCATATTCATGGAGTTAATGCTCGGGGTTGAAGATGCAGCAACAGAGAAGGATTACATGATCTTGCTCGGAAGATCAGAAGATCTGCGACCAGGTGGAGAAGTGCTTGAAAGACTGGTGGGACAAGGCCGAGTGGATGGCGTAATCATCCAACCCCGCGATGAAGTGAGCGAAGACCATGTGAGCGAACTCGTGGAATCAGCGATTCCTTCCGTTGTAATTCACAGTAGAGAGCGCAGTGATTCGACATCCTCCGTCGTACTTCAAGATGAATTGGCAGCAAAAATGGCCACCGAGTATTTGATTAGCCTCGGCCACAAAAAGATTGCTCTCATAAATGGAGCGCCAACCAGCGCTACCGCCAAACGTCGGCTCTTGGGTTATAAATCTGCGCTCAAAGAAGCCAATATTCGAGTTCCAGCCGAATATGTAACTCGATTTGGGTATGAAGCTAAGGCCGGACGTGAAGCTGCGCGCTTCCTGTTAGCCCTCAAAGATCGCCCCACTGCAATCTTCGTCGCAAACCTCAACGCCGCATTTGGAGTGCTTCACGAGATTAGAGCTCTTGGGTATTCCGTTCCAGATGACTTCTCTGTTTTGGGACTTCATGATGCATGGACTGCAGAAATAAGTTGGCCACCGTTGACTACGATCAAATTACCGCTCTATCAATTTGGAAAGATGGCATTCGAAACTTTATATCGCCGTATGCACACAGGAGAAATATTGCATCAAGTCACAATGGATCCCCCACCGCTACTTATAAAGAGGGATTCCACTAAGAGACTCTGAAAAGGCTTTGAGCAAACGATTGACCAAATAGATCTATTTTAGTAATCTTCCAACCCTGTAACTAAGAGGGCGGAAGAGATGAAACAATATCGAACAGCAGAGATACAACTGGCTATAGACCACGTGCGCGCACTCGGTGGTAAAAGCGATTTTAAAGTCGTAAAAATCCGTCCGATAGTGCTCTCCTCCGTTTATCCACCTGGAAAAGAACTAGTTTGGGTTGGTGGCACCATCAAATCCTGGGATGCGGGCCTAGTCGAAGTCACTCTTGAGGATGGCACAACAGGGATTGGAGAAGCAGGCGCTGCAATTATGGCTGCCGCTGCCGTCCCAGGTCTGGTCGAATCTTTTGCTCCTTACATCCTTGGTCAAGAGTTCTCTCATCCGCTCTCCGTCGGAGATCACCTTCGCGCCTTTACAGCCTTCTGGTCGCGCGGAGGGATTGCCAACGGAGTTGCTGGGGCAATAGAAATCGCCTGTATTGATGCGGTTGGCAAGAGAGAGGGGTTCCCTGCTTTTGAAATTATGGGAGGGAGCAACAAAAGCGTTATTGAGGCATATGCAAGTGGAGGTCTTGGGACCGACTTCGATCAGGTGCTTCAGTGGGCAAACAAGCAGTATGAAAACGGATTTGATACCGTGAAATTCCGGGCCATGCGAGATCCTGAAACCACGCTTGAACTTTTGGACTACGTAATTCCTAAATTGCCCTCTGGAAAGCAGTTCATCCTGGATGCGGTGCAGGGTTGTGCTTCAAATCCTTGGGAGTTAGCGGAGACAATAAAAGTGGGTCAAGCAGTTTCAAGATACGGAGGCAGATGGTACGAAGAGCCTTGCTTCGGAGATGATGTTGAGGGCTATGCGGCCGTGGAAAAAGCTGTCTCTGCGCCCACTTCAGGTGTGGAATCTCATGGCACTTTTCAGGAATTCCAAGTACTGATTGATGCCCAAGGCGTAAATATCGCTCAACCTGACTCCACATTTATCGGTGGAACTAATGCCTTCTTTAGAGTTGCCGAGTATGCAAGGAACCACGGAATTGCCTGTGTTCCTCACGTTTGGGGAAGCGCAGTAACCTTTATGGCTAATCTGCACGCCTCTTTCGCTCACGACCATGTAAAACTCTTCGAATATTGCACTCTGCCGAATGAACTGCGCGATGCGCTATTTGCGGAGAACATTTCATTCCACGACAGCAAAATACGTAGGCCAGTGCTCCCAGGAATTGGAGTCAAGGTCGATGCAGCGATGGAAGCTAAATTCCCATATCAGAACGTTGGTGGACATGTCATCAGATAATGCAGAGAACTTCATTCGCGAAGCTGACTCGCGACTTACAACCTGCAATATTTCCGACTCACTGGACAAGTGTGGATATCGCGACCAAGTAGCGTTTCAAAGGTTGGTGAGTTTGCGACCGAACGATCGCATTATTGGAAGGGCGCGAACCATCCGATTTGAAGAAGACCTCAATCCAAACCCTGAAAAACCATATGATGACATGATTGAATTTATCGACTCCGTCTCTGCCGGTGAAATCGTGGTCATCGCAACAGGCAGAAGCAACAAGACCGCATTCTGGGGTGAACTCTTTAGCGCCGCCGCGAAGGCACGCGGAGCCCTTGGGATGATCACCGATGGAAATATAAGAGATACCGATAAAATATTGGCGGTAGATTTTCCGGTCTACTCCATTAGCCATCGGCCTCTGGATTACCGGGGACGTATGAAAGTGACTGAGGTGCAGAGCACCGTCACTATTGAGGGCGTTGCGATTCATCCTGGTGACTTACTGATGGCCGATATTGATGGTGTCGTCGTAATTCCGCGCGAGATAGAGGACGAAGTGTTATCGGCCGCTAGAACCCGAGTCATGACAGAAAGCACGGTCTTATCTGAACTTCAGGCAGGATCAACTTTGAGAGAGGTTTGGGATAAACACCACGTTCTTTAGGTTACAAGGGAAACGGAAAATAAGTGATCATTGATTCACACCAGCACATTTGGGATCCAACTCAAGCAGAATATTCTTGGCTAACGAGGGATTTGTCACCGATAGATCGGTCTATTCTCTTTCCAGAATTCATTGCCAAGATGAAATCAAGAAATATTGACCACACGGTACTTGTTCAGTCTGCAGACAATCTTGAGGATACTCAGTTGATGCTAGATGCGGCGAATCACAATCCCCAGATAATCGGCGTGGTTGCCTACCTGCCCCTTGAGGACCCAATTCGAACTCGCGAGCTAGCGAGTGAATATGCCAACAACCCCAAAATTGCGGGAGTGCGAAATTTAATCCACACATATCCAGATCCTCATTGGTTGCTCAGCGACAAAGTCAAAGAGAGTCTCAATATCGTGATGGGATTCGGTTTAACTTTCGATGTGGTCTCAACGCTTCCCGAGCACTTGGAACTGCTTCCCACTCTCGGCCAAAATCATCCCGATCTAAGAATGGTTATTGATCACCTGTCGAAGCCGCCTATCGCTGAAGGAATTAACTCCTCACAGGCATCCAATTGGCGTTCGTTGATGAGCGAGGCGGCACAAAATCCCAATGTATATGCAAAAATTTCGGGGCTCTATCCTGGATCCGCCCCCATGGACTGGTCTAGTGCATCAATTCGACCTTTCATTCATGAGGCGCTCGAAATATTCGGCTCACAAAGGTTGATGTACGGTGGAGATTGGCCGATCTCAGTTCTATCAGGAGACTACGAGAGAGTCTTTGATGGCCTATCTGAGGTGATTGTGGAACTCTCCGAAGCGGATCAAAAGAATATCTGGTCTGAATCCGCCAAGAATTTCTACAACCTAGAGATCAGCGAGCGCCAAACCTCATGAATACTCACGATATTCGAGGTCGCATTGCTCTTACCGAAATCGGGATTGGCTGCGCACAATTTGGAAATTTGAGTTCTGTTGTTGCCGAAGAGGAGACATTTGCAGCAACTCAGACAGCTTGGCATGAAGGTGTACGTTATTTTGATGTCGCGCCTCATTATGGATTGGGCTTAGCCGAAGAGCGTCTTGGAAAGGCCATTAAAGACTTACCCCGGGACGAAATCATCATTTCCACTAAGGTCGGGCGACTATTAATTCCCACCCCAGAGCGAGCTCATTTAGTTGATGATGGTGGATTTGCAGTTCCAGCAGCCTTCCGCCGTGAGTTCGATTTCTCGCGAGACGGAGTGATGCGATCGTTTGAGTCCAGCCTACAACGACTCAGTGTCGACTACATCGATGTTCTGTATCTGCATGACCCTGACGATCATTGGGAGAGCGCCTCAACTACAGGCGTTCAAACGTTAATCGAGCTACGGGATCAGGGAGTCATTAAAGCAATAGGCGTAGGAATGAATCAGTGCGAAATGTTGACGCGGTTTATTCAAGAGACCGACATCGATCTAGTCATGCTCGCGGGTCGCTTTACCTTGCTCGAACAAGGAGCGCTGGACGAACTGCTACCGGCAGCTATCGAAAAGTCAGTTGGGATCGTAAACGTTGGTGTATTCAACTCTGGGCTATTAAGTCGAAACCGTCCGAGCGCTTCATTGCACTACAACTACTCCCCCGCTCCAGAAGAGCTTGTCGTTCGAGTCAACGCAATAGCCGACATTTGCGAGAAATATGGCGTCTTTCTACCTGAAGCCGCAATTCAATATGGACGTTTTCATCCTGCCGTCACCTCAACCGTGGTGGGGGTAAGAAGCACCGATCAAGTTCTGGAAAATTTGCGCCGCTACCGGAAAGAAATTCCTCAAGAACTGTGGCAGGAATTAAGTGAAGCGGGATTGAGTGCCAATCTCACTACGTTAACTAATACCAAGGAGATCTGATGTCTCGTATTACCGCTGTGAAGGTGTATGACATTCGATTTCCAACATCCCTCACCCAAGATGGATCCGACGCCATGAATAAAGATGGAGATTACTCAGCGGCATATGTGGTTCTTGAAACAAGTGATTCAGAGATATCTGGATATGGCTTCACCTTCACCATTGGACGTGGAAATGATCTCTGCGTTGAGGCGGCGAGACAACGAGGGGCGGCTCTTGTTGGGATGGACCTGACCGATTTGAGCCATAACCTCGGGACTGTCTATCGCTTACTAAAATCAGATTCACAACTACGCTGGCTCGGGCCAGAGAAAGGCGTAGTTCATTTAGCGCAAGCGGCGGTGATGAATGCGGTCTGGGATTTGGCCGCAAGATTAGAAAATAAACCGCTCTGGAAATTCGTCGTAGAGATGACTCCGGAACAACTTGTCGATGTGATTGATTTTCAATACATCACCGACGCGCTAACTCCCGCGCAAGCGCTAGCTATTCTTCAAAGTGCTCAGCATGACAAATTGGAGCGGATCCAGGCGATTGAGGAGACTGGTTACCCTTGCTACACGACCAGCGCTGGTTGGCTGGGATACAGTGATGAGAAACTAAGGTATCTGCTAGGTGAAGCGATTTCACAGGGTTATAAGCACGTCAAACTAAAAGTTGGCGCCGACCTGCAGGAGGATATTCGACGCTTAACCATCGCTAGGGAAGTCATTGGTTGGGACTCCAAATTGATGATTGATGCCAATCAGATTTGGGATGTTGATCAAGCTATCGAGTGGATGTCTCATTTAGCCAAATTTCAACCTTTTTGGATCGAGGAACCCACAAGTCCCGATGACATTTTGGGACATGCTCGCATTCGACAGGCGGTAAAGCCCATTGGAGTTGCCTCTGGCGAACACGGGATGAATCGCGTCCTCTTTAAGCAAATGTTCCAAGCCCAATCACTCGATTTTTGCCAGCTTGATTCTGCACGGCTAGCTAGTCTTAATGAAATTCTTGGGGTCTATTTAATGGCTAAGAAATTTGATGTTCCAGTTTGTCCTCACGCTGGAGGTGTTGGGCTTTGTGAGTTGGTCCAACACCTTTCAGTAATTGACTATGTCCTCATTTCAAAGACGCTTGAAAATAGAGTTACTGAGTACGTCGATCACCTTCACGAACATTTTGTGGATCCGTGCATCGTGGAGAATGGTGCTTACAAAATGCCGGTTCAACCTGGTTATAGTGCTCGTATCTTCGACGAGTCGCTAGGTATCTATTCATTTCCTGATGGCAGTTACTGGGCCCAGGCCGGTTTATAACGATTTGATAAAGTCGAAAAATACCTTGCTCAAACGATTGCTTTGCTCAATCGTTTGACCTATTGTCGCCTTACCAAACCAACTCGGCCCAAGGCGGGCTTAAATCAAGTTGGAATATTAGGAAGGCAAGGAATGGATTTTATGAATCTTATGAGTTCACGCCGTGCACGTCGCTCGATTGGAATTGGTGCAGCCCTCGCAGCATCAGTTGTTCTCGCTCTTAGTGCAGGAACGGCTAGCGCCGCTTCGACTTCTCAAACTGATAGCGGAGGCAAGATTACGGTGTGGGTTGATCCACCTCGTGTTCCCGCCGCAAACGCCTTTAAGAAGGCTTACCCAAATATTCCGATCAACATTGTGCAGATTAATGGCACTGTTGGTGGACAAACTGTTAAGCAAGCATTCGCAAACTTTGATGCAGCTGGTAAGGGCTGGCCAGATGCCATCTTCTTCCCTTCTAACGATGACATTGCTTGGGCTGCAAGCCCAACAAGTGGTTATGCCGCAGACCTGACGACTAGCCTTGCTAGCACGATCAAGGGTTACAACCCAGCCGTGCTTTCACAGTGCGTCTTCGCGGGCAAGGTTCGTTGCTTGCGTAATGACGTTGCCGCTGATCTGTTCTGGTACAACAAGACGTTCTTCACAAAGAATGGCTACACAGTTCCAAAGACTTGGCAACAATATGCAGACCTCGCAGTAAAGATTGCGACCGATCATCCAGGAATGATCTCAGGCTTCCTTGGTGATGCATACACGGTTAATCGCTACTTGCAGGCCGCAGGATGTCCAACAAATGTACTTGTCAATCCAACCACTGCTCACATCAATCTATCTGACCCAAATTGTGCAAAAGCTCAAGCATTGCTTGATGAGATGTACAAGGCTAAGGCATTATCAACAGACGGTGTCTTCGATGCAGATGCCATCAAGATTGCCAGCAATTTGGTCATGACCCCTGGTGCAATCTGGTACGGAAACTACCTCCTTCACGACACATGGAAGTTGCCTGCCGGTGAGTGGACCGCTTCACAACCTCTATCTTGGACCGCAGGCGGAAAGCCTTCTAGCGGTGACGAAGGTGGCGGACTTTGGGGAATGTCTTCACACATCAAGGGCAAGGAACTTGCTAACGCAATCACCTTCATGAAGTTCGTAGCAACTGATCCTCGTTGGCAGGTAGCTCTCACTACTGGCCTCCCAGGTTACGGACCAGACGAAGCTCCTTGGTTAAAGACCCTAGGGACAGGTGCTTATGCAGGATTCTTCGCTGATCTACCAAACCTTCGTAAGGTGATGATCTCCTCTCTTGGATTCCAGCAGCCATACACCTACATGGTTTATGACACCGGAAACGCTTGGACGCAGACCTTTGCTCCAACGCTCATAGCTGGAGGCACCATCTCGGACGCATTCGCGAAATTCAATACGGAACTATTGAATGAGGCAAAGGCGGCGGGTTACACAGTCAAGTAAGTAGGCGGCTCTTTACCTGCAAGAGCGCCAAAAAGAGAGGAATTCATAGGGTCTTCAAACACTATGAATTCCTCTCTACTATGTGAACAACAAGATTAAGAAATTAGGGTGGCTATTTTGAAGTCCGAAAAACGAGCATCATGGATTCTGCTTACTCCATTCATTTTGCTTTCGCTGGCAGCAGGAGTAATTCCCATTGGATTTGCCCTTTGGACCGCGCTACAAAAACCTGAAACTATCATTAGACCGCAGGGCGGGTTTGGTGGGCTATCCGCTCTCTTGAATTCACTCAGAGATCCTCGTCTAGTCACATCCTTCAAGGACATTCTCATCGTGATGTCCATCTGGCTTCCAATCATGATGCTGGGAATAGTGGGATTAGCTCTGCTCGTTCACTCTAGTAAAGGAAAGTTCGCAGGCATCATGCGGGGCATCTACTATTTGCCCGGCGCTCTAGGCGGAATAGCAAACTTTATGCTTTGGGTGTATCTAGTTGATCCTCAATTTTCACCAATCAATTTCATTTGGAAAGATTTACACCTCACATCTATTTCCAGCGTTGTAAGCATTGGAAACACTCCTTATATTCTCGCGGCCATGCTCTTTTTCCAAGGAGTAGGTAGCTGGATGATCATCGTCAACGGTGGCCTCAACGGAATTCCAGATGAAATATTAGAGGCCTCCTCCATTGATGGAGCGGGAACATGGAGAAATGTTTTCTCTATCAAACTTCCGCTGGTATTACCTTGGATCGGTTACGCCTTTCTACTGAATGTCGCTTATGGTTTCCAGTTATTTCTTGAGCCATATCTTCTCAATGAGATTACTCAGGGAGCAGTTCCATCGCAGTACGCACCATCTCAATTGGCCTATGAATTTGCATTTACAGATCGCAATTTGCCAGCAGCCTCTGCGCTATCTCTTGTACTTCTAGTAATTAGTCTCGGAATCGGAATGATTGTCGTGCTTCGAACTGGTCTTCTCGGAGATCGGAAGGTGAAATGATGTCAATTTCAACTCAGAATAGCCACCCTTCAAAATATAAAATTCAGAGGAAGCCCGGCGAAAAGGTCGGGATTGGAACTTCAGTCCGAGTAATCGTGATGGTTGGGATAGGCGCCATCTTTGCGATTCCGATTATCGGTTTTGTTGCAATGGGATTTAGAAGTAATGAAGATGTTGCTTCTGGTAAAGGTGGTTTCCTCGGTTTAGGTAGCGTTTCAATTCACAATGCTATAAACAGCTTTCACACGATCAATGCATTTGGTCCTGGCAAAGGTGGGCTGTTTACACAGTGGATAACCAACTCGGTACTTCTTTCCGTTGCCGCTTGCGCCCTGGGAGTGTTCTCCTCGCTACCGGCGGGATATGCGCTAGCTCGACTGAGATTTAAAGGAAAGAAAACCGTTCTCTTTTTGACCTTACTCGCAATGACAATGCCAAATACCGTTCTGGTAGTTCCCATCTTTCTCGAAGTCGACAAAATTAATTCAGTAGGTCAACTATGGCCGTTGATGGTGTTGTTGGGTTTCTTCCCCTTTGGTACCTACCTCTCCTATATCCACTTTATGACGACGCTCCCCCATGAACTCGTTGAGGCTGCAAGACTTGATGGTTTGGGTGATATCGAGACTTTCATCAAGGTCGCGCTACCGATCGCAAAACAGGCGATTGCTTTGGTCTGCTTCTATAACATTATTGCGGTCTGGACGAATTTCTTCTTACCACTGGCACTTCTATCCTCGAGTCAGAACCATCAGACAATCACTCTTGGATTGCAACAGTTGATCGGAGCAAGTCCACTATTTAACCCAACCATCGCTGCTGGACTAACCGTCAAGCTATACATGCCGCAGCTGGCTCTAGCGACATTCTTGAGCACCTTGCCACTCCTTGCAATATTCATATTCGCACAACGCTACTTATTGCGAGGCCAAACTCTAGGCGCAGTGAAGGGGTAAATGTTATGCACACACAGGATATATACCCTTCCAGCTTTAAAGATCTGGTTGTAGCCATCTCGGGTGCCTCTTCCGGTATTGGATTAGCCACGGGCCGGGCATTTGTCTCCAAAGGAGCGAAGGTTTACAACCTCGACCTTGTTAATTCTGCAGAGGCCGAGGAATTTTTCTTTATAAACGCGGACGTGACCAAGCTTGCGACGGTACAAGCTGCGATGAAGCAAATCGAAGACGAATGTGATCGACTAGATATTCTCGTTAATAATGCGGGTATCAGTTTTGTAGGCACAGTAGAGGAAACTAAAGAAGAGGACTGGCTGCGGGTATTCGATGTGAATGTCTTTGGAATGGCTCGACTCTCAGCAGCTGCCCTTCCACTGTTGCGCAAATCCAAATGCCCCAACATCGTCAATCTCTGCTCAGTCGGAGCCCTGAATGGGCTCCCCCAGCGCGTGCTTTACGATGCCACTAAAGGTGCAATCCTTTCTATGACCTTCTCCATGGCAACCGATCATGTCCGTGAGGGGATTCGGATTAATTGTGTGAGCCCAGGAACTGTGCACACCTCCTTTGTAGATCGGATGCTACAAAAATTCCCCGATCCCGAGAAGGAACGCGCCGCCCTTAATGCCCGACAAGCGACTGGTCGCATGGTGACTCCCGAAGAAGTTGCGGGAGCCATTCTTTATCTTGCCGATCCACTTTCTGCATCAACTACAGGAATTACCCTTGAAGTAGATGGCGGAATGCACAATTTAAGAGTACGGCCAATCCAGTAACTATTGATTCTGTTGGGAGAATAAATTGAGCACTAGACGTATTGCCTCAGTCATTGGCATTAATGACGAAAACATAGCACGATACGAAGAACTGCATTCAGCAGTATGGCCGGAGATTCTCAATCGATTAACTAAATCCAATGTGCACAACTATTCAATCTACAGATTTGAAAACATTCTCTTCTCTTACATGGAGTACACAGGAGAGAATTATCAATCGGACATGGAAGCTATTGCAGCTGACCCAGTCACCCAAGAATGGTGGAAGTTATGTGTTCCTCTTCAAGTCCCAATGTCTGACCGAAAAGATGGAGAGTGGTGGATGGAGATTCCGGAACTTTTCCATCTAGATTAAGAGCGTGTGGCTCCACTTTTTGCAATTAATAAAGCGTCAATCCTAAAGATTTACAGCGATTCCTTTATCCATCGACTCATAAAGAGCGTCGATCAATTTCAGCGTATTGACGTTGTCCTGAACCGACGAACGCACAGCGGAACCAGTTGCAATCGCATTTAAAACAGATCCCATTGTTCCGATGAAGGCATCCGGAAACCACCTCTGCGTGACTGGATATGGAACCCACCCGTCCGTTGGAATAACTTTTGAATTAATCTCGAGTGTATCTACTCGGCCTACGGGATAATCGTATAAAAGTCCAAGACTTCCTCGTATCGAACCATTGTCACCATCGATTCGGAATAGTGCCGAATTATCTTCGCCTCTATTTATGTGATTGGCATGTACAAGAGCGGTGACTCCGCCCGAATAGATGTAGG